>JAABUS010002484.1_pt1 | contig 34637 bp, 33 predicted proteins | sample 5560161 | NCBI WGS metagenome assembly JAABUS01 (sample SAMN10711885, study PRJNA513376) | rock metagenome | isolation source: Antarctica rocks | place: Antarctica: Victoria Land, Trio Nunatak nord | collected 2016-01-04 | reverse complement strand
CCCCAACACCACGACACCGAACGCCACCAGGCTTGCCCACAGGTACATCACCAGCACGGCGCGCCGCTGGGAGTGACCGATCTCGAGCAGCCGGTGGTGCAGGTGACCCTTGTCCGGCGCGAACGGGGACCGGCCGGCCCGGGTCCGCCGCACGATCGCGAGCAGCATGTCGACGAACGGCACCACGAGCACCGCGAACGGCAAGATCAGCGGCAGCATGGCCGGCAGCAGGCTTGCGGTGGCCCCGAAGGCTCCGTCGGCGATCCGCGAGGTCGGGTACTGACCGGTGAGGCTGATCCCCGAGCAGGCGAGCATGAAGCCGATCAGCAGCGCACCCGAGTCGCCCATGAACATCCGCGCCGGGAAGAAGTTGTGCGGCAGGAAGCCGAAACAGGCGCCGGCCAGGGCCGCGGTGAGGATGGCGGCCGTGCTCGCACCCTTGATGCCGTCGTTGATGAAGACGAGAAGGACCGAGTAGGTGAAGAACGCCACCGCCCCGATGCCCACCACGCCGGCGGCCAGACCGTCGAGGCCGTCGACGAAGTTGACAGCGTTCGCCGTGCCGACGATGAGAATCACCGTGATCAGACCTGCCTGGGAGGCGTCCATCGAGAACGTCGACACCGAACCCTCGCCGGGCAGCGGCAGCCAGAGGATCTGGACTCCCTGCACGACGACGACCGCCGCGGCGATCAGCTCCCCCGCGAACTTCGTCAGCGCGTCGAGCTCGAAGATGTCGTCCATCACCCCGACCAGGCAGATGACCGCTCCGCCGATGAGGATCGCCCTGGCGTCGCTGAGAATCTGGTCGCCTGCGGGCCGGGTGGCGAAGGGAAGCTTGCTCGCGACCAGGAACGCTGCCGTCAGCCCGCCCATGATCGCCACCCCGCCGAAGTACGGGATCGGGATCTCGTGCACGTCACGGTCACGGACGCGTGCGTACGCACCGAACTTCATCGCCAGCTCGCGTGCCACCACGGCCAGCAGGTAGGTCACCGCGAGTGCCACCAGCCCGATCAGGAGGTATTCGCTCATCAGTCGCCCCCGGCGAGCCCGATGTCGGCAACGTGCTCGCGCAGCTGTTCGAGGGTGACGACGCCTTCGCGGACGACGGTCAACGTGTCGCCGGTGGCGTCGACGATCGTGGACGCGGTCGCGCCGGGCGTCGGGCCGGCGTCGAGGTAGACGTCGATGGCGTCACCGAGCTGGTCCTGGGCGTCGACCACCGTCGTGGCAGGGGGCTGTCCGGTCAGGTTGGCGCTGCTCACGGCAAGCGGGCCGTTGTCAGCGAGCAGGGCCAGCGTCTCCTCGTGGTCCGGCATCCGGATCGCCACCGTCGCGCGGTTGTCGCCGAGATCCCAGTGCAGGCTCGGCTGCTGCCGGCAGATCAGCGTGAGACCGCCGGGCCAGAAGCTCTTGGCGAGCTCGCGCACCTCCGGGGTCAGGTTCGTCGCCAGGGCGCGCAACGTGTCGGGAGACCCGATCAGCACCGGTGCCGGCTTGGCGCGGCCGCGGCCCTTCGCGCGCAGCAGCCGGCGTACGCCGGCAGGGTCGAAGGCGTCGGCGGCGACTCCGTACACGGTGTCAGTCGGCACGACGACCAGCCCGCTGCGTGAGAGAGCCGACTTCGCCGCGGCAAACCCCTCGGACCGCCGAGCCGGGTCGTTCAGGGAGTAGACGTCGCTCACAGGGCTATCGTGCCAGCCTCGCCTGAGGAGTGAGCGGGCCGTGCAGATCGCGCCGCACCCGTCGGGCCACGACGTAGCGCGGACGACCGGCCAGGTCGGTGTGGTCGCGCACCTCGCTCCAGAGTCCGCTGGCGGCGAAGACCTCGGGCGCGGAGCGTCCCTGGACGTCGGCGTGCTCGCAGGCCACCAGTCCGCCGTCGACCAGCAGCCGCGCAGCGACCTCGCTGACGACACGGATCATGTCCAAGCCGTCGTCACCCGACCACAGGGCCGGCGCCGGGTCGAAGTCACGCGCTTCCACGTCGACACTCTCGAACGCGGCGAGCGGTATGTACGGAGGGTTTGCCGTGACGACGTGCACGGTGCCGGCCAGGTCGTCGACCGCATCGGCGATGTCTCCGTGGCGTACGTCGACGCCGGTGCCGGCGGCGTTGCGCCATGCGTAGCGCACGGCGTCGGGCGACAGCTCGACCGCCGTGACAACCGAGTCGCAGACTTCCGTCGCCAACGCGAGCGCCACCGCACCACAGCCTGTGCACAGGTCGACGGCGCGCGGGGTCTCGACCCCTGCTGCGCGCAGCCGCTGGAGCTCGGCGACCGCTGCACCGGCCATCACCTCGGTCTCGGGGCGCGGCACGAAGACGCCTGGCCCGACCTCGAGCTCCAGATGTCTGAAGGCCACGGTGCCGACGATGTGCTGCAACGGTTCGCGTCGCGCTCGGCGGGCCACGGCTGCCTCGAATGCCGCACGCTGGTCGGCGCTGAGTGGCGGGTGCCGGTGAAGCACGGCGCGGGGCTGCGCAAGCGCGTGCGCGAGCAGCGCTTCAGCGTCGTGCCGCGCCGACACCACACCAGCCTGAGCCAGCCGCTGAGCAGCAGCGCCTAGCACCGAGCCGATGTCGGCGGTCACGAGCTGTGCGACTCGACCGCCGAGAGCCGGTCCGCGAGGTCGGCATCGACACAGGCTCCGATCAGCGCGTCGAGCTCACCGTCGAGCACCTGGTCGAGGTTGTGCGCCTTGAAGCCGACGCGGTGGTCGGTGATGCGGTTCTCGGGGAAGTTGTAGGTACGGATGCGCTCCGAACGGTCGACGGTGCGGACCTGCGAACGCCGAGCATCAGACGTCTGCGCATCACGCTCGTCCTGGGCCCGCTGCAGCAGCCGCGAGCGCAGCACGCGCAGCGCCTGCTCCCGGTTCTGCAGCTGGCTCTTCTCATTCTGGCAGGACACCACGATGCCCGTGGGGACGTGAGTGATCCGGACGGCAGAGTCTGTCGTGTTGACGCTCTGGCCACCGGGCCCGGACGAACGGAAGACGTCGATGCGGAGATCGTTGTCGTCGATGACGACGTCGACCTGCTCTGCCTCGGGCATCACGAGCACTCCCGCCGCCGACGTGTGGATGCGCCCCTGCGACTCCGTGACCGGGACGCGCTGCACACGATGCACGCCGCCCTCGAACCTCAGCAACGCGTACGGCGCCTCGCCGGGCTCGGGAACTCCCTTGGCCTTCACCGCGAGGGTGGCGGTCTTGATCCCGCCGAGGTCGCTCGGTGTCTCGTCCAGCAGCTCGGTCTTCCACCCTCGGCGCTCGGCGTAGCGGGAGTACATCCGCATCAGGTCACCGGCGAACAGCGCCGACTCCTCGCCGCCTTCGCCTGCCTTGATCTCGAGGATGGCGTCCTTCGCGTCGGCCTCGTCGCGGGGCACCAGCAGCCGCCGCAGCCGCTCCTCGAGCTCACCCCGCTCCGCGTCGAGCCGGTCGGCCTCCGCGGCGAACGCGGGGTCCTCGGCAGCCAGCTCGCGGGCCGCCTCGATGTCGCCGAGCGTTGCCTTCCATTCGGCGTACGTCTTCACCACCGCTGTCAGGGCGGCGTAGCGCTGGTTGAGGCGACGGCTGCGGTCGAGGTCGGAGAAGACGCCGGGGTCTGCGAGCTGGTGTTCCAGCGCTGCATGCTCGGCCACGAGCGCGTCGATTGCCTCGAACACTGCCGATCACCTCCTGGGCCGCCGCTGAACGTGCAACAACGCCGGCCTCCTGCGCGGGGCGAGAGGTCGGCGTCGAGATGTTGCTACGTGGTGGTCTTCTTGGCGTAGCGCGCCTGGAACCGGGCAACGCGGCCACCGGTGTCGAGGATCTTCTGCTTGCCCGTGTAGAACGGGTGGCAGTTGGAGCAGACGTCGGCATGCATCGAGCCGCCTTCAGCGGTGCTCTTGGTCGTGAACGTGTTTCCGCACGTGCAGGTGACCTGTGTGTCGACGTACGCCGGGTGAATGTTCTTCTTCATGGTGTCCCTTTCTCAAGGTCGCCGGGTCGGCGCGTCGTCGACGTGCCGTGAACCGGAACCAGCAGGCAAGTGTGCCATCTGAGCGCCGTCTCCAGCGAATCCTGCCTAGGCGTGCCAACGCCTGCGCTCGACCCCGCATTCCGCGGTGTCAGGGACTCCCGGGTCAGTCCTCGCCGGACTCGCGAAGGCCCTGCGCGGTCGGGGTGGTCTTGTTGACCTGCATCAGGAACTCGATGTTGGTCTTGGTCGACTTCAGCTTGTTGATGAGCAGTTCGAGCGCCTGCTGGCCGTCGAGGGCCGACAGCACGCGTCGCAGCTTCCACGTGATCTGCAGCTCGTCCTTGCTCATCAGCAGCTCCTCGCGGCGTGTACCGGAGGCGTCGATGTCGATGGCGGGGAAGATGCGCTTGTCGGCGAACTCGCGCCGCAGCCGCAGCTCCATGTTTCCGGTGCCCTTGAACTCCTCGAAGATGACCTCGTCCATCTTGGAACCGGTCTCGATCAGCGCCGTGGCAAGGATCGTGAGCGAACCGCCGTCCTCGATGTTGCGAGCCGCACCGAAGAACTTCTTCGGCGGGTAGAGGGCCGACGAGTCGACCCCACCCGAAAGGATGCGCCCACTCGCCGGAGCGGCGATGTTGTACGCGCGGCCGAGACGGGTGATCGAGTCGAGCAGCACCACGACGTCGTGACCGAGCTCGACGAGCCGCTTGGCCCGTTCGATGGCGAGCTCGGCGACCGTGGTGTGGTCGTCGGCCGGCCGGTCGAACGTCGAGGCGACCACCTCGCCCTTGACGGCCCGCTGCATCTCGGTGACTTCTTCGGGCCGCTCGTCGACGAGCACGACCATCAGGTGGCACTCCGGGTTGTTGGTCGTGATCGCGTTGGCGATGGCCTGCATGATGAGCGTCTTGCCTGCCTTGGAGGGAGAGACGATCAGGCCGCGCTGGCCTTTGCCGATCGGAGCGACGATGTCGATCAGCCGGGTCGCGATCAGGCCGGGCTCGGTCTCGAGACGCAGCCGTTCGGCGGCGTACAGCGGCGTGAGCTTGGAGAACTCCACCCGGTGCGCCGCAGCGCCGGGCTCCGCGCCGTTGACGGTGTCGAGGCGCACCATCGGGTTGAACTTCTCGCGACGCTCACCTTCGCGCAGCTGGCGAACGGCACCGGTGATGGCGTCACCTTTGCGGAGACTGAACTTGCGGACCATCGACAGCGACACGTAGACGTCGTTGGGCCCGGGCAGGTAGCCGCTGGTCCGGACGAACGCGTAGTTGTCCAACAGGTCGAGGATTCCTGCCACCGGGATCAAGACATCGTCGTCATTGATGTGCGTGTCGGGCTCGGCGTTGCCGTCACGACGGCCGGTGCGCTCGCGGAAGCTTCCACGCTCGTTGCCGCTGCCGCTGCCGTTGCTGCTGCGGTCACGGTCACGGTTGCGACTGCGGCGCCGGCTGTTGCGGCCGCCGCCGCGCCCGTCGTCGCCGCGGTTGTCGTTACGGCTGTCGTTGCGAGTGGTGTCACCGCGGTTGCTGTCGCGGTTGCCGTTGCTCTCGTTGCGGCTGCCGTCACGGTTGTTGTCGGCTCGGTCGTCGGACTTCTGGCGGCTGCTGTCGCGGTTGTTGTCGGCTCGGTCGTCGGACTTCTCGCTGCGACCCCTGGTCTGAGCGTCGCGGCTCTGGTCGTCACGGGCCTGGACATGACGCGGTTGCGTCTCACGGTCCTGCAGGTCGGTGGCGCTGCCCGAGTCGGTCGCGGCGCCGTTGACTCGCTCACGGCTGTTGCCGGTGCGAGGCGGTGGTGATGCACTGCCGGACTGGCGGGCGGTGATGGCCTCGACGAGCGCGCCTTTGCGCATGCCCGTAGTGCCGGTGATGCCGAGACTGCTGGCAAGCTCCTTGAGCTCTCCGAGCAGCATCGAGTTGAGGCCACCTGACTTCTTGCGGGCCGGCATCTTGACGGATGCGTCGGCGGCTTCGGTGGTGGCTTCGGGGGTTTGAGTCACGTGAGGTCCTTCCCACGTCTGGTGCGCATCAAGAAGATGCGCCGGTGGTAGAGATGAATGCCAGGCAAGGTGCGAGGGAGAGCGTTCAGTTCTGATGCACCGCGTTGGGATACGCGGGCCAGATTCCGAACAGAGGGTGCTGAGCGATCTTCGCGCTTCGCCCGGGGGAAGCACCGCTCCTGCGAGCTGGTGCACTCGAACACTAGCACTTCAGTGGCTAGGTGTCCTACACCGCCGAAACACGCGGCGGAAGGCAACTATTCCGCGCGGGGAGGCAGCGCTTCGCTGGTTGCACCGAGCGCCTCGATGTCGGTCCGGCTGCTCCGCCAGCCGGGCCGAGACCAGGTGGCGGCATCGACGGGGTGCTGCTTCGTCCCCAACGCCAACAGCGACGGACCCGCCCCTGACACCACCGCTGCGATTCCGGCTTCGCGCATGGCGTCGAGCAGGGCCAACGTCTCCGGCATCGCTGAGCGACGGTGATCTTGGTGGAGCCAGTCCTTGGTCGCAGCGTGCAGGAGGTCGGGCCGTTGCGTGAGCGCCGCCGTGAGCAGTCCCGCTCGTGCCACGTTGGCGGCCGCGTCGCCGTGCGCGACGGCCACTGGCAGAAGATCCCTGGCGCGTGCGGTCGAGAGCGTCGCGGCTGGCACGAAGATCGTTGCCTGTACGTCGGCGTGGACGTCGAGACGTAACGCTCGCGATCGCCGACCCTCGGTCCAGGCAATCGTGAAGCCACCGAGCAGGCACGCGGCCACGTTGTCCGGGTGGCCTTCGAGCTGGGTAGCGAGGTCGAGCCGCCGGTCGGCATTGAGGTCTCGTTCGGCCACCGTCTCGGCGAGCCGGATCCCGGAGACGATCGCGGCGGCCGACGATCCGAGCCCGCGACCGTGCGGGATCGTGTTGTGGCAGCGGAGCAGCAGGCAGGGCTGCGCCACCTCCAACATCGTGAACGTCGCGCGCATTGCCCTGACGACGAGATGCGACTCGTCTCGCGGCAGCGAGTCAGCCCCCTCCCCCGTGATCTCGACCAGCAGGCTGCGGCTTGTGACAGCGGCCGACACTTCGTCGCGCAGGCCTAGACAGAGCCCGAAGCTGTCGAAGCCAGGACCGAGGTTGGCGCTGGTCGCCGGAGCGGAGACCTGGGCTCGTGCGCCCACCCGGTCACGCATCGCTGAGCCCCGCCACAGCAGCGGCGGCATCCGCGTCCGGGTCGACCACGACCTCCTCGAACCGGCCGAGCGCGTCGAGCGGGGTGTCGATGTCCTTCAGGCCATGACCGGTGACGGTGATGGTGATCGTCTGCCCGGGGTCCACCAAGCCGGCGTCGTTGCGGGTGAGCAGTCCGGCCACCCCGGCGGCCGACGCAGGCTCGACGAAGACGCCCTCCCGACGGGCGAGGTCGCGCTGTGCGGCCAAGATGCGATCGTCGCTCACGGCGTCGATGAGACCGCCGGACTCGTCGCGGGCGGCTTCGGCGAGAAGCCAGGACGCAGGGTTGCCGACGCGGATGGCGGTGGCGACTGTCTCCGGGTGCGTCACCACCGACCCCCGGACGATCGGCGCCGCCCCCTCTGCTTGGAAGCCCCACAGGGCAGGAGCGTGGGTTGCACGGCCCGCGGCGGCGTACTCGCCGAAGCCCTTCCAGTAGGCGCCGATGTTGCCGGCGTTGCCGACCGGCAGCACGTGGATGGCCGGTGCGTCGCCGAGGAAGTCGACGATCTCGAACGCTGCAGTCTTCTGGCCCTCCAGCCGCGCCGGGTTGACGGAGTTGACCAGTGACACCGGATAGTCCTTGGCGAGCTGACGGGCCACCGTCAGGCAGTCGTCGAAGCCGCCCCTGATCGAGATGATGCGTGCGCCGTGCATGACGGCCTGTGCCATCTTGCCCTTGGCGATCTTGCCCTCCGGCACGAGCACGATCGCATCGATTCCGGCCCGGCTGGCGTACGCCGACATCGACGCAGACGTGTTGCCGGTCGACGCGCAGACCGCCGCGGCTGCTCCCTGCTCCAAGGCAAGAGACATCGCCACCGTCATGCCCCGGTCCTTGAACGACCCCGTCGGGTTGTCGCCCTCGACCTTGAGCCATACCTGACAGCGGGTGATGTTGCAGAGCCAGCGCGCTTCGACGAGGCCGGTGCCGCCCTCCCGCAGGGTCACGACGGGCGTCTCGTCGGAGACCGGCAACCAGCCGCGGTACTCCTCGATGACCCCGCGCCACTGCGCGGCTGCCTCGGGGCTCACTCGGCTGGGCCCTCGACGCGCATCACGGAGGTGACCTCGCGTACCGCCGACATCGACTGCAGAGCCTCCACCGTTGCGGCCAGGGCTGCGTCGGGAGCGGTGTGGGTGACGACGACGAGCCGCGCCTCGTCACCGCGCCCTACCTGTCGGACGGTCTGGATCGACACGTCCTGCTGGGCGAAGAGGTCGGCAACGGACGCGAGCACCCCCGGTTTGTCGTCGACGTCGATCGCCACGTGATAACGCGTCCAGGTGTCTCCCATCGGCGCGATCACGGCGTCGACGTACGTCGACTCACCCGCGCCGGTGACGTTGCTGAGCCGGTTGCGCGCCACCGTGACAAGGTCGCCGAGCACCGCGCTCGCGGTCGGTGCTCCCCCGGCGCCTGGCCCGTAGAACATGAGCTGACCCGCGGAGTCGCTCTCGACGAAGACGGCGTTGTACGCCTCGTGGACGCTGGCCAGCGGGTGGCTCCGCGGGATCATCGCCGGGTGGACGCGCGCCGACACCGCGATGCCGTCGGGTCCGTCCACGCTCTCGCAGATGGCGAGCAGCTTGACCACGGCATCCATCTCCTTGGCCGACGCGATGTCGCTGGCAGTCACGTCGGTGATGCCTTCGCGGTGGACGTCGGCCACCGTGACGCGCGTGTGGAACGCGAGGCTGGCCAAGATCGCGGCCTTGGCAGCTGCGTCGAAGCCTTCGATGTCGGCCGTCGGGTCCGCCTCGGCGTACCCGAGCGCCTGAGCCGACTCGAGCGCCTCGTCAAAGCCCTGGCCCGCCGTGTCCATCTGGTCGAGGACGTAGTTGGTCGTGCCGTTGACGATCCCGAGCACCCGGCGCACCCGATCCCCGGCAAGCGACTCGCGCAGCGGCCGGATGATCGGGATGGCTCCGGCGACCGCAGCCTCGAAGTAGATGTCGCGACCCGCCTTCGCCGCGGCGTCGTAGAGCGTGGCCCCGTCGGCGGCCAACAGTGCCTTGTTTGCCGTGACTACCGACGCACCCGACCTCAGGGCCGTCAAGATCAGCGACCGGGCGGGTTCGATGCCGCCGATCACCTCGATCACGACGTCGACGTCACCGCGGCTCACCAGTGCTTCCGCATCGGTCGTGAGGAGCTCGCTCGGCACCCCCTCGCCTCGGGCGCGCTCCAGTCGACGCACCGCGATGCCCACCAGCTCGATGCGCGCGCCGATCCGCGCGCCGAGGTCGGCGTGCTGCTCGACGAGCAGCCGCGCGACCTCACTGCCGACCGACCCGCATCCCAGCAAGGCGATGCGTAACGGCCGGTCGGCTGCTCGCTCGCCCGTGGTGGTCGAGGTCACGGCACCTCCAGGCGGAGCAGGTCGTCCTCGGTCTCCCGGCGTACGACGAGCCGAGCCTGACCCTCCCGGACGGCGACGACGGGCGGGCGGGGGATGTGGTTGTAGGTGTTGGCGAGCGAGCGGCAGTAGGCGCCGGTAGCCGGCACGGCGATCAGGTCGCCGGCCTCCACGTCGCCCGGCAGGAACTCGTTCTTCACGACGATGTCGCCTGACTCGCAGTGCTTGCCGACCACCCGGGCGAGCACCGGGTCGGCGTCTGAGCGTCGGGAGGCGAGCGTGCAGGAGAAGTCGGCGTCGTAGAGTGCCGCGCGGATGTTGTCGCTCATGCCACCGTCGACAGCGACGTAGAGCCTGCTGGCCCCGGCGTCCAGCGCCACCTCCTTGACCGTGCCTACTTCGTAGAGCGTGAACGTCGAGGGTCCGGCGACCGCGCGCCCCGGCTCCACTGACAGGTGGGGGACGCCGATGCCCAACGCACGGCACTCGTGCGCCACGATCCCGGTCAGGTTGCGAGCCAGCTCGTGGGGCTCAGCAGGATCGTCCTGGGTCGTGTAGGCGATGCCGAAGCCGCCACCGAGATCGAGCTCGCCCAGCGCGAAACCGGCTGCGAGGCCGCGCGCGTACAGCGCCAGGACGCGCCGGGTGGCCACCTCGAAGCCCGACGTGTCGAAGATCTGCGAGCCGATGTGCGAGTGGAGCCCGAGGAGCTGGAGGGAGGCGTCGGACTCGACCATCTCCATCGCGTCGAATGCGGCCCCGTCGGTGATCGAGAGCCCGAACTTCTGGTCCTCATGCGCGGTGGCGATGTATTCGTGGGTGTGCGCCTCGACACCGGCCGTCACCCGCACCAGTACCGGCTGGCGTACGCCGAGGTCGGCGGCGATACGCCCGAGGCGGGTGATCTCCGCGAAGGAGTCGACGACGACCCGGCCGATCCCGACGCCCACCGCGCGGCGAAGCTCCGCATCGCTCTTGTTGTTGCCGTGGAAGCCGATTCGAGCGGGGTCGAAGCCGCCGCGCAGTGCGACGGCCAGCTCCCCGCCGGAGCAGACGTCGAGGAACAGGCCCTCCTCAGCGACCCACCTCACGCTGGCGACCGACAGAAAGGCCTTCCCGGCGTAGTAGACGTCAGTCCCCGCGAAGGCATCGCGAAAGGCGCGGGCGCGCGCCCGGAAGTCGTCCTCGTCGATGACGTACGCCGGGGTCCCGAACTCTCGAGCCAGCTCGGTGGCGGTGACCCCGGCCACGTCAAGAACCCCGTCGGCGTCCCGGGAGACGTGCTGCGGCCACAGCGACGTGACGAGGGCGTTGGTGTCGTCGGGCGGCTGCAACCAGGTAGGCCCGCGGCCGCCGGCCTCCGCGTGCAGAGCGCCCGCTTCGTGCGCCCGCATCACATGCGCTCGGGAGCGGTGACGCCGAGCAGGTCGAGCCCGCGGGCGAAGACGACCTGCGTGGCGGCGACCAAGAGCAGCCGCGTGCGGTGCTGCGGCGTCACGTCCTCGTCGCCGCGCGGCAGCACCCGGCAGACGTCGTAGAAGCGGTGGAACGTCGCGGCTGTCGCCTCGAGGTAGCGGGCCAGCCGATGCGGCTGCCGCAGCTCTGCCGCCGATGCAACGACAGCGGGGAACTCGGCCAGCGCCCGCAGCAGGTCGCCCTCCCGGTCGTGCGAGAGCAGGGCCGGATCGAAGTCCTCGACGGCGGGGTCGGCCCCCAGGTCGGCGCCGTTGCGGAGGATGGAGCAGAGTCGCGCGTGGGCGTACTGCACGTAGTAGACCGGGTTGTCACTGGAGGCGCGGGTCCAGATGTCGAGGTCGAGGTCGATCGAGGAGTCGCTGGAGTAGCGCACCAAGGCATAGCGCGCCGCGTCGGCTCCGACGGCCTCGATCAGGTCGTCGATCGTGATCACGTTGCCGGCCCGCTTGGACATCCGGACCGGCTTCCCGTCGCGGACCAGGTTGACCATCTGCCCGATCAGCACCTCGAGGTTGTCGTGGGGGGTGTCGCCGAACGCCTGGCACATCGCCATCAGCCGCCCGACATAGCCGTGGTGGTCCGCGCCGAGCATGATCACGCACAGGTCGAAGCCACGCTCACGCTTGTCGAGGTAGTAGGCACAGTCGCCGGCGATGTAGGCAGGGGCGCCGTTGGAACGGACCAGCACCCGGTCCTTCTCGTCGCCGTACTTCTCTGTGGCCAACCACAACGCCCCAGCGGCTTCGTAGGTGTTGCCCATCTCGGTCAGCCGCGCCACCGCCCGCTCGACGGCTCCGCTGTCGTACAGCGTCTGCTCATGGAAGTAGACGTCGAAGTCGACCCCGAAGCTGCGCAGTGTCTCCTTGATCTCCGTGAACATCAGGTCGACGCCCTCGCGACGGAAGACCTCTTGGGCCTCGTCGTCGGGCAGGGACAACACGTCCGGCTTGGCCGCAACGACCTGCGACGCGATTTCGGTGAGGTAGTCGCCGACGTAACCGTCCTCCGGTGCTGCCTCGCCCTTGGCCACTGCCAGCAGTGAGCGGGCGAATCGGTCGATCTGGGCACCGTGGTCGTTGAAGTAGTACTCCTTGCTGACGTCGGCACCGAGCGCGCCGAAGATGCGAGCCAGGCTGTCGCCCACCGGCGCCCAGCGTGCCCCTCCGATGTGCACGGGACCGGTGGGGTTGACCGAGACGAACTCCAGGTTGATCCGCTTGCCGGACAAGGCATCCGACCCGCCGTAGGCCTTGCCGGCCTCGACGATCGCGCGCGCCACCTCGCCCTGTGCGGCCGCCTCGACCGTGATGTTGATGAAGCCGGGGCCGGCGATCGCCACCGACGCGATCGCAGCCGATGACTTCAGCTCGCTCGCCAGCAGCTCGGCGAGCTCCCGTGGCGGCAGCCCGGCCGGCTTGGCCAGCTGCAGCGCGACGTTGGTTGCGTAGTCACCGTGCTCCTGGCTCCTGGGGCGCTCCACCCGCACCGTGCTCGGCACTCCCTGGGGCAGGCTCACGGCGCCCCGTTCCGCGAGTGCGGACAAGGCGTCGACGAGGGTCTGGGAGAGCTGTTCGGGAGTCACCGGCCCCATCGTATCGACGCTCAGCCGCCCGGCTGCGGCTCCGTCAAGGACCGGACCAGCGCGACCAGCTCGTCGGGCTCGAAAGGTTTGGTGATATAGGCGTCGACACCGATCTCGGCGCCGCGAGAAAGGTCCTTGCCCTGTGCCCGTGCCGAGACGATCACGATCGGTATGTGTGAGGTTGACGGGTCGGCTCTCAGCCGGGTTGCCGTCGCGAAGCCGTCCAAGCCCGGCATCCGTACGTCGAGCGTGATCGCGTCGAGCTCGACCGCCGCCGCGATCTCGAGGCACTCCAGCCCGTCGCGCGCCTCCACGACGGCGAAGCCGTCGAGCTCCAAGTTCAACACGATGAGCGAACGGATGACGTCGGAATCGTCGACCACCAGGACCCGGGGCTGATGCGCTGGCACGTGCTCGACGCTAGTGGGTCCCGCCGGCCGCCGCGAGAGGTCAGGCCGACGCCTCCCACTGCTACCCTGGCTGCGCCGTGAGCCCCCGTAGCTCAGGGGATAGAGCACCGCCCTCCGGAGGCGGTGGCGCAGGTTCGAATCCTGCCGGGGGCGCCCTTGCTCAGCGCCGATTCCGCTCATTCCATGACGAGCACCGCGCTCTGCGCATGGCGGTGGCGCAGGTTCGAATCCTGCCGGGGGCGCCTTGTGACCGCCCGGCAACACTGAAGGGTCAACAGCGTGATTCGCACCACCGGCGCGCGAGGTTTGGGGAAGATCCGACCCCGAATTCGGGGTCAGATATTCCCCAAACGTCGGCCGGTGCGGTGGAACGGGCCGGTTCGTCGACGTCTGGGGAAATTTTTCACCCCGGATCCCGGGTCGGAACTTCCCCAAACCGGTCGCCCAAGGACGTCATGGCGGTTCGGCCCTGTAGTCCCCGCACCAACCGGCTGGGTTGCAACCGACGAGGTAGCCGTTCGGCCAAAAGCGTCGCCGATTGTTGGGTTAAGAGGCACCATGAGCGACCGGTGTTCCCTACTGGTCTCGCCTCGCTGCCTTATCGTGCGTCTGCCCCGGTCGCCGTGACCTGCCGCCCCCTTACTCGTTAAGGCTGCCGAGAGTGAGTAATTCATTACTCACCGTAATCACGATTGAGAGGGATCCATGATCCCGAGAAACGTCTCCACAAGCTTTGCAGTCTCACTGCTCGCTGCCACCGTGGCACTCGTTCCCACCACCGGCTCCGCAGCTCCGCACTCGGGCGTCGCTGCGGCTGCCGCCACCAGCCCTACGCACTTCGCCCTCAGCTCGTTCGGGTACGGAACGCGCGTGCTCGGCGGCGACGTCCCGGCCGGCTCCGACCGGTCCGCCTACCAGGTCATCGGCTGCACGGACCTCGCCGGACTCGACAAGGAGAACTTCGAAGCCGACGTCGACCTGCGGCCCCTGGCCACGGCGTCCGCCGTGCGCACCCACACCTGGACGACCCAACGCAACGGGGTGGTCTCCTCCTGGGCAAGCAACCGCATCGCCCAGGTACAGATAGGTGACGCGTCGGCTCCCGGAACGGTCGTGCTTCGCGGCATCGAGTCGGTGTCTCGCGCTTACCACGACGGAAGCGGCTTCCACTCGACGACGCAGCGACAGGTCGGTTCGATCACGATCGACCCCGATGGCTCAGGCCCTATTGCGGCCCGGCAGCTTGCACTGCCCACTGCGGGTGACCCGCTGCTGGTGCCAGGTGTGCTGAAGATCTCCCTTGGCCCCGTTCGCAAGCACGCCGACCGGGCAGGCGCCTTCGCGACGGCAGACGCCCTCGTCGTCGAGGTGCTGGCGACGACGTCGAAGATCTACCTCGCGCACTCCCACGCCGCGATCCACAACGGCGTGTTCTCCGGCCTCTTCCGCGGCAGCAGCTATGGCTCGCGCATCTCCGCAGCTGACGCGGCACTGCGCAGCAGGATGACGCCGTTCACCCTGATGCCCTGCCAAGGCACCAACGGCAAAATCAAGGGCAAGGACATCGCCCGGGTCAACCCCGACGGCGTTGTACTCCAGGGCCTGTCCGCCCATGAGCGGTCCGACCAGACCGAGAGCGGGGCGTATGGCTGGGAGCGGGGCCGGGTCGCCAACATCGACGTCGGTAACGGCAGCATCGTCGCGACCGGCATCGTCGGCAAGGCGAACGTGGAGTACGTGCGCGGCAGGGCCGACGCCGTCACCACGAGCACAGCGGGAACCACGATCGGCAGCCTGTCGATCAACGGAGAGACCCGGACGTTCCCTCGCACCGACGTCCTCAACGTGCCGGGCGTCGCCAAGCTCGAGCGCGACATCGTCTCGCGCACAGCCAACGGCATCAGCGTGACCGCCCTGCGCGTCACCTTGCTCGACGGTAGCGGCGCGGTGATCGACCTCGGCCGGGCCAAGGTCAGCTTCGGCGTCGTACGCGGCCTCTGAGCTGAACCAGCTGCACTGAGAAGTGTGGCCGGAGCATCGATGGATGCCTTCGGTCGCACTTCTCACGTCTGCGTCCTCGGGAGCCTGAGTACGCCGACCGCTCAGCAGCCGCGGTCGACGGTCGCGTCGTGGCGGACGTCGTCGGCAAGCCGCTGAGCCGCTGACACGTCCGGGAAGACAACGCTGGCCGCACCCGCCGTGCCGGTGCTCCCGCTGATCACGCATACCTGCACCAGAGCCGGGTTGATCTCGAGCACGGCGTGCGCGAGCTGGTAGAGCTCAGCCGGACCGATGTTGGTGTCGGTGTAGCGAGCGAAGTACCCCAGGGCCCGTTCCAGGAAACCGATCCTGCCCTGCTTGCCCGCGATCGTCCTCAAGCCGCCCTTGAGCAGCTGCCCTTGATCCAGGGAGCGGTCGAAGTCGCCGCGCGGCAGCCCGTGGCGGATGCGCGCAAAGGCCAGCGCCTCCAGGCCGGTGAGCTTTCGCTGACCCGGCCGAAACCTCTGCTTGAGATCGTCCATGGGGTAGGTGACCTTGACCTCGACTCCCTTGACGCCGTTGACCATGCGCCTCACACCGCGAAAGCTGGTGACGAAGACATAGTCCGGGCGGATACCCGTCAGGCCCTCCACCGCCCGAGCGGTGAGCTCGGGGCCGCCGAACACCATCGCGGCGTTGATCTTGTCGGTTCCACTGCCCGGAATGTTGACATAGGAGTCGCGGGGGATCCCGATGGTCACGGCATGGTGGGTGGTGGTGTTGATGCCGACGAGCTGGATGGCGTCGGACCGGCTCCCCAGCACGGGCTGACCGGGTCGGGCGTCCGATCCCAGGGCCAGGAACCAGATCACACCATCACGGGCGTCGAGGCCGTGGGCCTGCTCGAGCTTGATCAGGGCTGCCTGTGCAGGAGGGCGCGTTGCGTCAGGGACCACAACCGCGAACGCGCTGAGAAGGGCGGCAAAGACGGCCAGCCGCCGAAGCTTCGACGCCGCGACCTGCCACGCACCGATCGAAAGCCGGGTCACGACTCCACCTCGCGGCGGGAAAGGTCGTAGCCGAAGATCCGCCAATGACCGCCGTCGCGCAGGAGATAGAGCCTGCCCGTGACCGCGAACGAGTAGCGGCTGCCCCCGTGCTTCTGCCCGGTGAGTGCGATGTCGACCTGGGCAGTGGCGCCACCCGTGCGACCTCTGCTGGCGAAGACGTAGAGCTTGACCGCCCGCTTGTCGACCACCACGGCAACGAGACGCTTGCCGACGGAGGCGTTGGTGGTGATCTTCCGGTCGCGCTTCGCGAGCCGCCGCGCATCCGGCGTCCAGCCTCGAAACGCTGCAGCATAGGAGGCTCGTGGGTAGGAACCGGCGTACGCGCCGCTGATCCAGCTGGCGATCGGACGCGCGATCGCCCGCTTGAGCGACGGCCACTGCCGGCGCTTGACGCCACCGCGCAGCTGTTCGGTCGTGACGCGGAGCTTCGCGTTCTGCTTGGTCAGCGAGACGGTCGGAGCCGTCACGGCGGGCTCGCTCGCGCCGCTGCTGCTGGGCGCCGGGACAGGCGTCTTCTCGGGGTCGCCGCTGCACGAGGTCGAGACGACGAGGACGGCGGCCGCCACCGACAGGCGCAGCAGGCGAGCGTTCACCGCCCCGATGATCCAGGTCACGCCTCGGTGACACAACCTGCCGCGCCGCGACGGACGAGTGCGCGCCGGGTCAGGTACCGCCCGACTCCCCTGCACAGTTGCGGTGGCGAGGGATAACCTGGGTAGCAGTCCCACCAGGCAGCGAAGTGAAAGAGGCGAATTTCACGGCCGTGTCACCATCCCCGCACGACAAGGTCCAGTCCGAGTTCGGTCCCAACGAGTGGCTCGTCGACGAGATGTACGAGCACTATCTGGAGGATCCCACGTCGGTGGACGCGGCCTGGCAGGAGTTGTTCCAAGACGGCTCGCCCATCACCAACGGTGTTCCCCCGGCCGACGAACCGCCGCCCACCAAGCAGGCTTCCACGCCGAACCAGCGCTCCGCCGAGCCGGCACCGACCAAGAAGCGCCCCGTCGAGCCTGGACCCGCCCCCACGCCGAAGGCAAGCTCTCCCGACACCAACCCGGCGTCCACGACCGGCTCGGCCGCCGCGTCCTCTGCGGCACCCACCCAGGACCGGTCGAAGACGCAGGCGGCTCCGGCCGCTGACAAGGCCAGCAGTCCGGTGCCTAAGGAGCAAGGCCAGACCGAGAAGCCCGACGCGTCCCAGCAGCCCGAACACGTCGTCCTGCGGGGCGCGGCGGCCAGAACCGTCTCCAACATGGACACCTCGCTCGGCGTCCCGACCGCCACCAGCGTGCGGACCGTGCCGGTCAAGCTGCTCGTGGACAACCGGGTCGTCATCAACAACCACCTGGCTCGGGCCCGCGGCGGCAAGGTGTCGTTCACGCACATCATCGGCTACGCCTTGGTGCGGGCGCTGGCGGCCATGCCCGAGATGAACTACGGGTTCGAGATCGTCGACGGCAAGCCCAACCTCGTCAAGCCGGCACACACCAACCTCGGGCTCGCGATCGACATCCAGAAGCCCGACGGCTCGCGGCAGCTTCTCGTCCCGTCGATCAAGGCGGCCGAGGCCATGACCTTCGCCGGCTTCTGGGCGGCGTACGAGGACGTGGTCCGGCGGGCGCGAGACAACAAGCTGACCATCGAGGACTTCCAGGGCACCACGATCACGCTCACGAACCCCGGGACCATCGGCACGAACCACTCCGTCCCCCGGCTGATGAGCGGTCAGGGCTGCATCATCGGGGTCGGTGCGATGAACTACCCCGCGGAGTACGAGGGCGCGTCGGAGGAGACGCTGGGCCGTAACGCCATCAGCAAAATCATGACGTTGACCTCGACCTACGACCACCGGGTGATCCAGGGCGCGCAGTCGGGCGACTTCCTGCGCCGGCTGCACGGGCTTCTCCTCGGCGAGCAAGGCTTCTACGACGAGATCTTCCGCGCGCTGCGGATCCCTTACGAGCCCATCCGCTGGGCCTCCGACATCTCGACGAGCCACGAGGACCAGGTCAGCAAGCAGGCCCGCATCCTCGAGATGATCCACGCCTACCGGGTGCGCGGCCACATCATGGCCGACACCGACCCACTGGAGTACCAGCAACGCAGCCACCCCGACCTCGACGTCGGCACCCACGGGCTGACCCTGTGGGACCTCGACCGCGAGTTCGCCACCGGCAACTTCGGCGGTCACCGCTTCATGAAGCTCCGCCACATCCTGGGCATTCTCCGCGACTCGTACTGCCGCACCACCGGTATCGAGTACATGCACATCCAAGATCCCGAGCAGCGGCGGTGGATCCAGGAGCGCGTCGAGCGGCCGCACGAGAAGCCCCCGCGCGAAGAGCAGCTGCGCATCCTGCACAAGCTCAACCAGGCCGAGGCGTTCGAGACGTTCCTGCAGACGAAGTTCGTCGGCCAGAAGCGTTTCAGCCTCGAGGGCGCCGAGACCACGATCCCGCTGCTCGACGAGATCTGCGAAGAAGCCGCCGACCACCAGCTCGACGAGGTGACCATTGGGATGGCGCACCGAGGGCGCCTCAACGTGTTGGCCAACATCGTCGGCAAGAAGTACGCGCAGATCTTCCGCGAGTTCGAGGGCAACATCGACCCACGCACGGTCCAGGGCTCGGGCGACGTCAAGTACCACCTCGGCGCGGAAGGGGAGTTCGTCGCCGGCACCGGAGCCAAGGTCAAGGTCTCGGTCGCCGCGAACCCCTCGCACCTCGAGGCCGTCGACCCGATTCTCGAGGGCATCGTGCGTGCCAAGCAGGACCTGCTCAACCAGGGCGCCGCGTACCCCGTGCTTCCGCTGCTGGTGCACGGCGACGCGGCCTTCGCCGGCCAAGGCGTCGTCGCAGAGACGCTGAACCTGTCGCAGCTGCGCGGCTACCGCACCGGCGGCACGATTCACGTGGTGGTCAACAACCAGGTGGGGTTCACGACCTCGCCCTCGTCGTCTCGCTCGTCGCTCTACTGCAGCGATGTGGCCCGGATGGTGCAGGCGCCGATCTTCCACGTCAACGGCGACGACCCGGAGGCGTGCATCCGGGTGGCGCAGCTGTCCTTCGAGTACCGCCAGGCGTTCAACAAAGACGTCGTCATCGACCTCGTCTGCTACCGCCGACGCGGTCACAACGAGGGTGACGACCCGTCGTACACGCAGCCCCTGATGTATGACCTGATCGAGCGCAAGCGATCGGTGCGCACCCTCTACACCGAGGCATTGATCGGCCGTGGCGACATCACGGTCGAGGAGGCTGAGTCAGCGCTGAAGGACTACCGCCAGCAGCTCGAGCGCGTCTTCGCGGAGGTGCGGGAGGCCGGGACCGAGCCGGGCGAGGCGGAGTACGTGACCGTGCCGGAGTACCCGACCAAGGGCGCTGCCGCCGGTGGCGCCGACACCGCCGTGAGCATGGAGATCCTCAAGCGGATCTCCGACGCGCACGTGACGGCGCCCAACGGGTTCACCGTGCACCCGAAGGTGCTTCCCCAGCTGCAGCGGCGCGCTGCGGCCATCACCGAGGGACCGATCGACTGGGGGACCGGCGAGATCCTCGCCTTCGGTTCGCTGCTCATGCAGGGGCGACCGGTGCGGCTCGCCGGCCAGGACTCGCGGCGCGGCACGTTCGTGAGCCGGTTCGCGACCATCATCGACCGGCGCAACGGTGCGGAGTGGACGCCGCTGCAGAACCTGTCCGCCGACCAGGCGCAGTTCTACATCTACGACTCGCTGCTGTCGGAGTACGCCGCAATGGGCTTCGAGTACGGCTACTCGGTGGCCCGACCGGAGGCGCTGACGCTGTGGGAGGCGCAGTTCGGGGATTTCGTCAACGGCGCGCAGATCGTCATCGACGAGTTCATCTCGGCCGGCGAGGCGAAGTGGCAGCAGCAGTCCGGGGTCGTGCTGCTGCTTCCCCACGGCTACGAGGGCCAAGGCCCCGACCACTCCTCGGCGAGGATCGAGCGGTTCATGACGCTTGCGGCCGGCAACGCGTTCACGGTGGCGCAGCCGTCCACGCCGGCGTCGTACTTCCACCTGCTGCGGCAGCACTCGCTGGGGAGCAGGCACCGCCCGCTGATCGTCTTCACCCCGAAGTCGATGCTCAAGCGCAAGGATGCGGCGTCACAGCCGTCCGACTTCACGTCGGGCACCTACCTGCCCGTCATCGGCGACGATGTCGACGATCCGTCGGCGGTCGAGCGCGTCCTGCTCTGCTCGGGCCGTATCACCTGGGACCTCAAGGCCGAGCGCAAACGCCGAGGCGGTGATGCCCCCCGTACCGCCATCCTGCGGCTCGAGCAGCTTTACCCGCGTCCGGTCGAGGAGCTGAAGGCGGAGCTGGCCAAGTACCCCAACGCCACTGAGGTGCGCTGGGTGCAGGACGAGCCGGCCAACATGGGCGCGTGGCCGCACATGAAGCTCAACCTCGAGCCGGAGCTGGGCGTCCTGCTCGAACGCGTTTCGCGAGACGAGTCCGCCTCTCCGTCAGTCGGGCAGGTGTCAGTGCACCGCGACGAGCTCGCAGAGCTCCTCGACGGCGCGTTCTCCTGAGATGTACTTCACTGACCGCGGCATCGAGGAGCTTGCCCACCGGCGCGGGGACGACGAGGTGACGCTGGCCTGGGTCGGCGAACGGCTGCAGGAGTTTGTCGACCTCAACCCCGACTTCGAGACCCCGATCGAGCGGTTGGCCACCTGGCTGGCCCGCCTCGACGACCCCGACGACGACTGACCCCCAGTCCAGTGGTCAGACGGAGAAGACGACCTTGCCGAAGAGGTCGCCGTCGATCATCGCCACGAAGCCGTCGCGTGCCTGGTCGAGCGGGAGCACCCGGTCGATGAGCGGACGGGCGCCACTGACGTCGAGCAGGTTCACCAGGCCGACGAGCTCTTCGCGGGTCCCCATGGTGGATCCATGGATGCGCAGCTGCAGGAAGAAGATGCGGGTGAGCTCGACGTTGTCGGGCTGGGCTCCCGACGTCGTACCCGAGACCACCAGCGTCCCCCCAGGGCGAAGCGACTTGATCGAGTGGCTCCACGTCGCCGCCCCGACCGTCTCCATCACCGCATCGACGCGCTCGGGGAGCCGGCTACCGGGCTCGAGTGCCACGTGCGCGCCGAGGTCGAGGGCACGTTCGCGCTTCTTCGCATCGCGGCTGGTCACGTAGCAGCGCATGCCGGCAGCCTTGGCGAGCGATATGAGGGCGGTGGCGACACCACCGCCGGCGCCCTGGACCAGGACCGAGCCGCCTGGCGTCACGCCGCTTTGGGTGAACAGCATCCGGTACGCGGTCAGCCATGCCGTGGGCAGGCAGGCGGCCTCCTCGAACGACAGCGACGCAGGCTTCGGCACGACGTTGCGTCGCGGCACGACGACGCGCTCGGCGAGAGTGCCTTGATAGCGCTCCGACAGCAGCGAGCGTTGGGGATCGAGGGTCTCGTCACCGCGCCAGCTGGGATCGCTGATGACCGCATGCACGACGACCTCGGTGCCGTCCTCGTCGACTCCTGCCGCGTCGCAGCCGAGGGTCATCGGCAGCCGGTCCTCCGGCAGCCCGACACCCCGCAACGACCACACGTCATGGTGGTTCAGCGAGACCGCCTTGACGTCGACGGTGGTCCACCCGTCCTCGGCGACCGGGTCGGGGCGTTCGCCGAGCTGGAGCCCGGAGAGCGGCTCGTCGGCGTTCAAGCTGTCGGCGTACACGGCGAACATGCCTCGACCTTAGACGAGTGGCAGCGGACCCGGCGGAGCACTGCAAACGCACCGTCAAGCGGTTTGGGGAAGCTTCGACCCGGGATCCGGGGTGAAAAGTTCCCCAGACGTCAACGAACCGGCCCGTCCCACCGCACCGGCCGAAGTTTGGGGAAGATCTGACCCCGAATTCGGGGTCAGATCTTCCCCAAACGTCGCGCACCGGCAGATCACTGATCGCCTACGGCCACCGGTGCCGCCGAGTCGCGGCCTTGGATAGCGGCAAGACCGAGGTCGTGTGTTGTGTCAGGTTGCCGGCCGAGAACGGCAAGAAGCGCCGGGTCCAGGAGGTGACCACGCATTCGACGATGACCCGGTCGTTGAGCGAGCTGGCCACCGGCTGGTCGATCTAGGGATCGAGCTGATGGTGATGGAGGCGACCAGTGACTACTGGCGGCCGCCGTTCTACCTACTGGAAACCCACCGGTTGCAGCCATGGCTGGTCAACACCAAAGACGTCAGGCATCTGCCAGGGCGGCCGAAGACCGACGTGCTGGACGCGGTCTGGTTGTGCAAAGTCGCCGAACGCCAGATGCTGCGTCCCAGCTTCGTGCCGCCCCGCGACATTCGCCGGCTGCGGGACCCGCCCCGCTACAGGGTCGATCTGATCTGCGCCCGGTGGCGGAGAAGAATCGAGTCGAGTCCCTGCTCGTGCTGACCTGACACACCAAATTCCCGGCTCCGCTGCGCTCCGCCGGGAGCTACCGCCTGCCCAGTCACCATTCACCTTCGGACTAGGGCCGGCGAATCAGCGGCCAGACCCGGCGCCACACACACCCGAGCACGTCCTCGTCGGGGATGGCGCCGACGAGCCACGAGTCGACACCGTCGGCTGGGTTGTCACGCTCGACCCACCAACCGCCGGCTTCGCGGCGAACCGCGCGCTTCACGGCGACCGGCCGATCGGGCAGCCGCACCACAACGAGATGGCCGGGCCGGGGCTCCACGTCGTAGCGCAGCAGGAGGACGTCGCCGGGCCGTAGCGTCGGCTCCATCGAGCGTCCTCGGACGACGGCGAACCCGACGCGGAAGAGCGGCATGCGGAGCTCGATTCAGGCGGCCGGCGCGGAGACTTCGGGAGCGGACTAGGGTGGCAATCCTGCACTGGTTTCCACAGAAAGGACCAGCAATGCTGGCACGCTTCCTCACCAAGACCATCACCGTCTCTGCTCACTGCGACCTGCCGTGCGGCGTCTATGACCCCGCCCAGGCGCGGATCGAGGCCGAGTCGGTCAAGGCCATCATCGCCAAGGTGGCCGACAACGACGACGCGGACTTCCGGACCCGCGCGATCTTGATCAAGGAGCAGCGCTCCGAGCTCGTCAAGCATCACCTGTGGGTGCTGTGGACGGACTACTTCAAGCCTCCGCACTTCGAGAAGTACCCGCAGCTCCACACGTTGTTCAACGAGGCCACCAAGCTTGCCGGTGCCTCTGGGACGAAGGACAGCTTCGACGCCGGCAAGGCCGACGAGCTGCTCGCCAAGATCGACGAGATCGCCCAGATCTTCGCCGAGACCAAGCAGGCCTGACGGGCCGCCGCCTGCGCTTAGTTCGAGTCAGCAGGCGGCGGGTCCTGCCCGAACGTGCCCCGCTCGCCGTACAACGCGGTTGTGGCCGTCGGGCTGAGCACGATGGCCAGCACGGCGGCGGCCCACACGAAGAGCACGACCGTCACCCAGACCGTGCCGCCGCCGCGGAAGCTCCAGCCCACGCCGAGCGCGATCAGCTGGGTCATGACGACCGGGCCACGGCTCCAGCGCCGCTGCCGGCGCAGGCCGTGGGCGGCGAACGCCACTCCTGCTGCGAAAAGCAGGTAGAAGACGGCTGTCGTGACCGCTACGCTCGGTCGGTCGGAGTCCAGGCTTACGACCTCGGCCACCGCCAGCCCCAGCAGCACCACCGCTTGCCCGGCCACCAGGAGCGCGGCAAGATCGATGCGTCGAGTCGTCGCCGGGTCGGTCACGGAGCCAGCCTAACCAGCCGGGCCTTCGCGCAGTGTGCGTCGGCACCGGTCGCTGTGAGCAAACTGACAGTGGTTCAGGGGTTGTTTCCGACCGCATCTCTTGCGACCATCGTCAGTACGGCTCGTGAAATGCTTCACGAACGACAAATCCCAGGTAGTTCGCAGGTTGCGGGCGAACTGCCACGACCGAACAGGAGTGCCCGCCGTGGATTGGCGCCACCGCTCCGCGTGTCTCGACGTTGACCCGGAGCTGTTCTTCCCCATCGGTAACACTGGACCGGCCATCTTGCAGATCGAGGAGGCCAAGCAGGTGTGCCGTCGGTGCGAGGTGCGTGAGCAGTGCCTGGCCTGGGCTCTTGAAGCCGGTCAGGACCACGGTGTCTGGGGCGGCATGTCCGAAGATGAGCGCCGAGCACTCAAGCGTCGCAACGCCCGGGCCAAGATCCGCGCCTGATGCCTCAGCGGCAGTCAGCCGACGCGCATCGGCACATCGAGGTCGACCCGGGTGCCACCGTCGGCACCGGTGCTCAGCGTGATCAGCCCGCCGAGCTCTGACTCCACCAACGTCCGCACGATGGACAGCCCGAGGTGACCCGACGTCGCTGGGTCGAAGTCGCTGGGCAGCCCGCGTCCGTCGTCGTGCAGCACGACCTCGAGCCGGCCGGCGAGCCGGAGCACGCGGAGGTCGATATGACCGCCACTCCCGCAGAAGGCGTGCTCGACGGCATTCTGGAGCAGCTCGGTGAGCACCATCGCCAGTGGCGTCGCCACCTCAGCCGACAGGCGCCCGAACGAACCTGACCGCGACGTGGTCACCGGGGCGACGTCCGACCCGACCTCCGTCACCATCGCGCTCAGCCGATCGGCCACCTCGTCGAAGCCGACGTGCTCGTCGAGGGTCTGGCTCAACGTCTCGTGCACGATGGCGATGGTCCCGATCCGGCGTACGGCCTCGTCGAGCGCCACCCGCGCCTCCGGCTCGAGCAGCCGCCGCCCTTGCAGCCGCAGCAGCGCCGCCACCGTCTGCAGGTTGTTCTTCACGCGATGGTGGATCTCGCGGATCGTGGCGTCCTTGGTGATGAGCTCACGCTCCCGGACCCGGAGCTCGGTCACGTCGCGCAGCAGGATGAGCGCGCCGTCGTACTCCTCCCCCGGCTGCAGCGGGATGACGCGAGCGACGATGGTGGCTTCGGCGTTGCCGTACTCCGACTCCCGTGGCGCCCGCCCGGACAAGGTCACGGTCAGCGGCTCGTCCACCGGACCGGCGGACGGGTGCACCAGCGCTGCGGTGGTGTCGGCGAACGGCTGCCCGCTGAGGTCGCCAGGCAGACCCAGCCGCCGGTACGCCGACTGCGCGTTCGGGCTGGCGTAGCTGACGACCCCCGTCGGATCGGTGCGGACGAACCCGTCACCCACCCGCGGCGACGCCGACCACTCGCGCCGCTCGATGGGCTGGGGGAACCGGCCGTGACTGATCATCCGGGTGAGGTCGCTGGCGGTCTGGAGATAGGAGAGCTCGAGCCGGCTCGGCGGACGCAGGCCCAGCAGGTTGGTGTTGCGTGCGATCACGCCCAGCAGCTTGTCGCCTCGCAGCACGGGGATGGTTTCCACGCGTACGGGCACGTCGTCGCGCCACTCTGGGTCGCCCTCGCGGGCGATCCGGCGCTCGGTGAACGCGGCGTCCAGCAGCGCCCGTCTGCCCGTCGGCACGAACGCACCCACCAGATCGTCGACGAAGGCCGTCGGCCCGGTGGTCGGGCGCATCTGTGCACCGCCCCAGTAACCGTGACCTTCACGGTCGGGCAGCCAGAGCACGAGGTCGGCGAAGGACAAGTCGGCGATGATCTGCCAGTCGGACAGCAGCAGCTGCAGCCAGGCCAGGTCGTCCTCGTCGAGGTCGGTATGGCGGTGGACCACGTCCTTGACGGAAGGCACGCTTCGACTCTAGTGCGGTGCGCCGGAAGTCCTTTGATGCTTGCCGTGGTCCCGGTGGATGCATCGCAAGGCGGAGGAGGAGGGCCATAGCGGTGCTCTATGGCCGACGACTCCAACGCAGCGAGGCGCCGCCTGGACCACGGCAAGCGCGAAGATACTTTCGACGCGCCGCACTGGATGTAGTCAGCCACCACGGTCGTGAGAGGCGGCCACGACGTCCGCCGACGGGTGTCCAGGCGTGTGGAAGGATGCGGACATGCGTGCAGGTTTCTGGGAGCACGTGCTCGAGTCAGACATGGCGGTTCCGCCGGAGCCACCGCTCAACGACCTCACGGCCGAGCTCGTCACGATGCTCGGGTCGACCGATCCGTTCGAGCGTGACGGCGTGGCGTACCCCGTGCTTGCCACCTGGCTCACCGAGGGGGTCTACGACGACCTGCTGGTCAGCTTCGGGGACGGAATCGCCGAGGGGCTTCGGGTCGGCCTGGGCGACGCCGAGGGTGACGGAGTCTTCCGCCGCGCGTTCTCCGCTCTGCTGCTCGCCGAGTGCGTCACCCGCGACAACACGGCGCACGTGCTGCCGGTCGACGCGGTGGTGTCCTGGGCCGACCGAGGGCTGACCTGGTTCGTGCGCGAGCGCGACCTGCGGGCGTTCGTTCCCGGCAAGGGCTGGGCGCATGCGCTCGCCCACGGCGCCGACCTCATCGGTGCCTTGGCCCGCTCACGCCACTTCGACCGAGCTGAGCAAGCGGTCCTGCTCGACGTGGTGGCCGATCGACTTGTCGAGCCGACGCCGTTTCGGCTCAGTCACGGGGAGGACGACCGGTTGGCTTACGCCACCATGGCAGTCCTGCACCGCAACCTGCTCGAGCAACCGGCCGTCGAGAGCTGGCTTCGGCGGCTCGGGGACGTCGCGCACCTGCAGCCCGTCTCCGCGCACGGCCCGGCTGACGAGTGGCCGCCTGCTCACGTACACAACACCCGGAGCTTCCTGCGTGTGCTCTACCTCCAGCTCGCGATCGGTGTACGCGGCGTCGACGCCGACGACTCGGCGTACTTCGCCCAACGGCCCGAGATCCGGGCTGACCTCCTGCTCATGCTCAAGGACGTGCTGATGGGCCTGCTGCCCTTCGCGCACCGACCGGAGTGAGCCACCTACCGGGCGGTACTTTGGCCCCATGAGCCAACAGACGACGTCCGCCGAGCCCGTCGCCCGCGAAGGACACGGAGGCGATCTGGCGGTTGCCGTCGCGCAGGCCCACGGTGTCTCGACGATGTTCACGCTGTCGGGTGCGCACGTCTTTCCGATGTACGACGGGGCCGTCAAGGCCGACCCGGCGATGCGGCTGATCGACGTCCGGCACGAGCCGACCGCGGTCTTCGCGGCCGAGGCGACCGGCAAGCTGACCCGCACGCCCGGCTTGGCAGTGCTGACGGCAGGACCGGGCGTCACCAACGGGGTGAGCGCGATAGCGCAGGCGCACTTCGCCGGCTCCCCCCTCCTCGTCTTAGGTGGACGCGCGCCCGACACCCGGTGGGGAAGCGGGAGCCTGCAGGAGCTCGACCACCCACCGATCCTGTCGACGGTGTCCAAGCTGGCAGGCACGGTCACCGAGGTGTCGACGATCGCCGACCGGGTGCACGAGGCACTCAGCGTCGCCTCGTCGCCGCACCGGGGGCCCGCGTTCCTCGACGTACCGATGGACCAGTTCTTCTCGCGGGCCGAGGTGACCCTTCCAGCGGCACCCGCCCGGGATCGCGTCGAGCCCGACGCTGACGCGCTGCGCGACATCGCGGCCCTGCTGGCCGCCGCACGTCAGCCCGTGCTGGTGCTCGGCACCGACGTGTGGTCCGACGGTGCCGAGGAGGCCGCCGTGCGGTTCGTCGACGAGACCGGCATTGCGGTCATCACGAACGGGATGGGCCGCGGCGTCATCGCCGGTGGGCACCCACAGCTTGCGACCAAGGCCCGCTCGCTCGCGTTCGGGCAGTGCGACCTGGCGATCGTCGTGGGGACACCGCTGGACTTCCGGCTCGGCTACGGCTCGTTCGGCGGCAAGGAGGACACCCCCGCCGCCGCGGTGGTCCACATCGCCGACAGCGTGGGCCAGGTGTCGGCGCACGCCGAGCTCGCCGGCTCGGCGTACGGCGACCTGACCCTCGCCCTCGACGGGCTCCGCGAGGCGCTGCAGGCACACTCTCGCCGGCCCGACTGGTCGGGCTGGACGGCCCGGCTGAGCGACCAGGTGAGCGCGGCGACCGCCAAGGACGCCGAGCTGCTCGGCTCCGACGCCGACCCGATCCACCCTGCGCGGATCTACGGCGAGCTGCTGCCGCGGCTGGCCGACGACTCCGTCGTGATCGGTGACGGCGGCGACTTCGTGTCGTTCGCGGGCAAGTACGTCGAGCCGAAGCGGCCGGGCGGCTGGCTCGACCCCGGCCCCTTCGGCTGTCTCGGCGCCGGCCTCGGTGCCGCGATGGCTGCACGCATCGCCCGGCCGTCCGCGCAGGTGGTGCTGATGCTCGGCGACGGTGCCGCGGGAATGTCGCTGATGGACGTCGACACGCTTGTCCGCCACAACCTCCCCGTGGTCATGGTCGTCGGCAACAACTCGTGCTGGGGGCTTGAGAAGCACCCGATGCGCTTCCTCTACGGCTACGATGTCGCCGCCGACCTGGCACCCCAGACGCCCTACGACAAGGTGGCCCAGGCGTTGGGTGGCGACGGCGAGACCGTGACCAGCCCCGGTGAGATCGGTCCCGCGCTCGACCGCGCCTTCGACGCCGGCGTGCCGTACCTGGTCAATGTCATCACCGATCCCGAGGCTGCCTACCCCCGCACCACGACCGGTGTCTGAGCCCGTCGTCGTGCGCGCGGCCGAGCGTGACGAGCTGGAGCTCGTCGGCCGGATCACACTGGGTGGCTACGTCCACGACGGCTTCATGACCGCGCAGGACGACTATGCGGGCGAGCTTCTCGACGCGTTCAGCCGCGCCGACAACGCAGAGGTGCTGGTGGCGGAGTACGCCGGCGCGGTGGTGGGCACTGTGACGTTCTGTCCACCTGGCTCCTCGCTGCGCGAGCTGAGCCGGACTGGTCAGGGAGAGTTCCGCATGCTGGCCGTCGATCCTGCCGCGCGGGGGCGCGGCGTCGCGCGCGCCCTGGTCGCACGCTGCTTCGAACGCTGTGCTGAGCTCGGGCTGTCCGAGATGGTGCTGTGCTCGATGACCGACATGACCAGCGCGCACGCGCTGTACGCGTCGTTCGGATTCGCGAGAGACCCGTCGCTGGACTGGGAGCCTGTGCCAGGAGTCACGCTGCTCGCGTTTCGCGCGCCGGTCTGAGCCCACGCAGGTGACAGCTGGCCGCTAGGTGCTAGTGGTACTAGGCCGGAGCCGCTGCGATGCGGGACAGGAAGCGTCGCTCGTCGACGACCACCCGGGTGACCTCGCCGTGCCCGCAGACGGAACCGTCACCGTCGTGGGCTACGACGTTGAAGCGCGTCAGCCGGCCGTCGACATGGTTGAGCTCGGCGCGCACAGCCACGGTGGCACCTACCGGGCTCGCCTTGAGGTGCTCGATGCTCATCCGGGTGCCGACCGTGGTCTCTCCGTCGGCCAGACTGTCGGCGAGTGCCGCACAGGTCACCGCCTCCATCCAGGCCAGCAGCCGCGGTGTGCCGAGCACGCTCAACGCGCCGGAACCCAGTGCGTCCGCAGTGTCGGCAGCTGCCACGACGTACGTCGACTCGGCAGTCGCTCCGGGCTGCAAGGCGGCAGGCACCATCAGCGGTCTCCTCTCGTCATTCGCGAGGGCGTGCCCTCGTCTGCGACAATAGGTGCTGCATCTGTTCGGCAACCAGGAGGACCACCATGGGCAAGACTGGCCGTAAGCGCCGCGCTCGCCGTAAGAAGGGCGCCAACCACGGCAAGCGCCCCAACACCTGAGCGTCAACACCTGATCCAGCGCATCGCATGACGAAGGCCCCGCCGGTCGAACCGGGCGGGGCCTCTTGCAGTGGCTAACGACTCAGTCGAGCTCGGGGCGTCGTCCTTCGGAGATCTCGACCTGCACGTGGCGGATCGACAGCTTGACGCGCTCGCGCAGCTCGACCGGCGCGCTCTCCTGGCAGGAGCGGGCAACCAAGGTCTTGACCATCCGCTCGAGGTCGACCGCCCGCAGGCACGGTCCACACTCAGCCAGGTGCTGCTGGATGTCGGCGCAGTCGGCGCTCTCGAGCTCGTTGTCGATGAACACGTAGACACGCTCGAGGATCACCGAGCAGTCGACCTCATGGTGCTTGCCGCAGCTCATGGCGTCACCTCCGGCTCTAGCTCACTGCCTCGAAGCAGGCCGCGCTCTCGCGCGTAGTCGGCGAGCAGCACCCTCAGCTGGCCGCGACCGCGGTGCAGCCGTGACATCACCGTGCCGACCGGTGAGCCCATGATCTCGGCGATCTCCTTGTAGGCGAAGCCCTCGACGTCGGCAAGGTAGACCGCCAGCCGGAAGTCCTCGGGGATCTGCTGCAGAGCCTGCTTGACGTCGCTGTCTGGCAGGTGCTCGAGCGCCTGGGCCTCCGCTGACTTCAGTCCGGCCGACGAGTGCGTCTCGGCGCGCGCGAGCTGCCAGTCCTCGATCTGCTCGGTCGGGTCCTGGGCCGGCTGGCGCTGCTTCTTGCGGTACGTGTTGATGAAGGCGTTGGTCAGGATGCGATACAGCCACGCCTTGAGGTTGGTGCCCTCTTTGAACTGGTGGAAAGCAGCGAAGGCCTTGGCGTACGTCTCCTGGACCAGGTCTTCGGCGTCCTGCGGGTTGCGGGTCATCCGCATCGCGGCGGAGTACAGCTGGTCGAGGTAGACGAGAGCGTCACGCTCAAAGCGCGCAGTGCGCTCGTCGACGGTCTCTTCGGTGGATTCTGTCATTACTGGCAAGGGTAGCGGCCACTCCTGACGTGCGATGTCGCTCAAGACCGTGCGCTGGTTAGGGCCCAGCTGGGTCAGGCCCTTCGAGGCGGCGGTCGCGATCACGGTGCCTGCCTCCTGAGCCACTGCTGACGGTCTGCTCGGCCCAGTGCGGACCACTCATGTGCAACAGCACCCACCTGCTGACCATTCCCGCCGCTCACGCGACCCGCGCGGTCACCCATTCCACGACCGCCTCGACGAGCAGCGCATGCGTCTCCTCCTGTGACAGCGCCGCCCGCTTCGGAACCTTGAACCCGTGGTCGGCGTCGGGGATGACGGTGAGCTCGACATGCTCCGGGAAGGCTTCGGGCCCACCGAACGCGTCACGTTCTCCCTGCACCACAAAGGTCGGTACGCCGGAGGCGAGCAGCTCCGGAAGCCGGGTCTTGTCCGGTGTGCTCCCCGGAGGATGCAACGGAAACGCCAGCAGCAGACAACCGACCGCACCCATCGGCACGGCAAGCCGACAGGCGACGCGTGCGCCTGCGCTGCGGCCACCGAGGACCAAGGGAGTCCGCACCCTGATCGCGTTCAGGCAGGCGACGGTGGCCTCGTCGAGGACCTCGGGCCGCGAAGCCACCCGCTTGCCGGCCACGTGCCAAGGCTGCTCGACCCGGAACACGGTGATGCCTTGCCCGGGCAGCGCCTTCGCCAGCGCCACCAGGTCAGGTGAGTCCTGTCCCCTGCCGGCGCCATGCCCGAGTGCCAGCGCAGCCACCGGGTGTCGCGACCGGTCGGTGTGCAGCCGGGCGTCGCCGTGCGGGGTGGAGATCGTGCGGACGGTCGTGGTCACGCCTCGAACAACCTGTCCGGCTCGTCCTCGGCTGGCATCGGGTCGACCAGCCCGGGTCCGTTGTTCTTCACGTTGTTGACCTCTCGCGACACCGGGTACGCCTCCAACCGTCCGGGTGCGGCCGGCACCAGCAGCTCGGACAGGTCGTCGGGAGCGGTGGTCGTGGGATCGAGCCAGGCGGAGTAGTGGTCGGGCTCGACGATCATCGGCATCCGGTCGTGGATGTGCCCGAGGTCGTCCTCGGCAGCGGTCGTGATCACCGTGACGGTCCACAGGAAGGCGCCATCGGCGTCGGTGTCCGCGACGTCGGGGTTGCGCCAGATCTCGTACAGCCCGGCCATCGCCAGCACGTCGCCGTCGCGCGGCCGGATGAAGAACGGCTGCTTGAGCGGCTTGCCCTTCGCCGTCTTCTGCTGGGTGGGGTACCACTCGTAGTAGCCGTCGGCGGGGAGCAGACACCGTCGCTTGGCGAACGCCTTCTTGAACGCGGGTTTCTCGGCCAGCGTCTCGACCCGCGCGTTGATCAGGCGCGATCCGATCCCGGCGTCCTTCGCCCACGACGGCACCAGCCCCCAGCGGACCGCCGCCAGCCGGCGCACGGGTCGCTCGTCCGCCTCGCGCTTGGAGACCCGGTCGAAGACGGCGTAGACATCCTTGGTCGGCGCCACGTTGAAGTCGTCCTCGAGCGGAGCAGGCACGTCGACGCGCTCGATCTCGAACTCCTCGACGAGGTCCTCCGGCTTGCGACTCGATGCGTAGCGGCCACACATGGGTTCAGCCTGTCACAGCCGACGGCTGCCGTCCCGCTCGCTGCGGGCGAGCCATTACAGTGGGGTCCAACAGTGACGACGAAGACAAGTAGCCGTGGGTGCTGCAAGCACAGAGAGCCGCCAGTTTGCTGAGATGGCGGAATTGCGACCCGGGGCGAAGACACTTCCGAGCTGGATCGTCTCAAGGCCGGTGACACGCCGGCGAAGGTGTGGTGGCACCGCGAGCTTGCCCGTCGCCCACGCCTCCAGGGCTCCGTACTCCTGGAGGTGACCATGACATCGCTGCCACAACCCCCGACGCCCGCCGTAGACTCTGCGCGACTGCCGCGCACGCTTGCGTCCGACCTGGCGGCGTACGCCGACCGACCCGGCCAGCCGCTGCGGCTGAGCGGGTGGGTGCATCGGCGTCGCCGCCTCTCCGGCCTGACGTTCCTCGTCCTGCGGGACCGCTCGGGCACCGCCCAGGTCGTCGTGAAGGACGCAGCGGCGATCGCCCAGGTCGAAGACCTCCCCGAGGAGACCACCGTCGACGTGGTCGGGGTCGCCAGCGTCAACGCGCAGGCACCGGGCGGCGTCGAGCTGGTCGAGCCCACCATCGTCGCGCTGGGTGCGCCGTCCGACACCCCGCCGATCGAGCTCTGGCGCCCGACGATCACGGCCGGCTTGCCGACGATGCTCGACCACGCCCAGGTCACCTGGCGGCACCCGCGTCAGCAGGCGAGCTGGCAGCTTGCGGCGGCGTCGCTGCACGGGTTCCGGGAGGCGCTCGACCAGGACGGCTTCACCGAGGTCCACTCCCCCAAGCTGGTCGAGTCGGCCACGGAGTCCGGCGCGAACGTCTTCACGGTCGACTACTTCGGCCGGCCGGCGTACCTCGCGCAGTCGCCGCAGTTCTACAAGCAGGTGCTCGTCGGGGTGTTTGAGCGGGTGTACGAGGTGGGACCGGTGTTCCGGGCGGAGCCGCACGACACGGTGCGGCACCTTGCCGAGTACGTCTCACTCGACGTCGAGCTCGGGTTCATCGACGACCATCGCGACGTTGTCGCCGTGCTCCGCGACGTGGTCGCGGGGATGGTCGCCGGCGTCCGCTCCCGCGCCACCGCTGCGGTCGAGCTCCTCGGGGTCGACGTGCCCGTCGTACCGGAGGGGTTCCCGATCGTGCACTTTCGCGAGGCGCTGGAGATCGCCGGTGCCGCTGCCGACGAACCCGACCTCGCACCCGCGCACGAGCGCGCGCTGGGGGCCTGGGCGAAGGAGACCCACGGCAGCGACTTCGTCGTCGTCGAGGGTTACCCGACGGCGCACCGCGCGTTCTACACGCATCCCGACCCGGCCGAGCCGCACTGGTCCAGGTCGTTCGACCTGATCTTCCGCGGCATCGAGCTGGTGAGTGGTGCTCAGCGGCTGCACCGCCACGAGGACTACGTGCAGGCGCTGAGGCAACGCGGCTACCCGGTCGAGCCCTACGCGTCGTACGTCGACGCGTTCAAGCACGGCATCCCGCCGCACGGCGGCTTCGCGATCGGGCTCGAGCGGTGGACCGGGCGGTTGCTCGAGGTGGAGAACATCCGCCAGGTCACGCTGTTCCCCCGAGACCTGCACCGGATCGCACCATGAGGTAAGAATGGGGCATGCCTCTTGTCAGACTTATCGCGCGTCCCATGCTTGCCTCGATGTTCGTCACCGGCGGAATCAACTCGCTGAAGAACGCCGACTACCTGTCCGAGCCTGCGAAGCCGGTGACGGAAAAGCTCGCGCCCGCGGTGGACTTCGCGACGTCGTCGCTGCCGGTGTCGCTGGAGTCCAAGCAGATGGTGCAGCTCAACGGCGCCATCCACGTCGTGGGTGGACTGATGCTAGCCACCGGCCGCATGCCACGTGTCGCCGCGCTGGCCCTGGCCGCCACCTTGGTCCCGACGACGTTGGCGGGCCACCGGTTCTGGGAGGAGGACGACGCCCAGCAGAAGGCCAACCAGAAGGTTCACTTCTTCAAGAACGTGTCGATGATGGGCGGACTGCTGCTCGCGAGCGTCGACACCGCCGGCAAGCCGAGCCTCGCCTGGCAGGCCCGCCGGCAGGCGCGCTCGGCTCGCGACAGCGTCGCCAAGCTCGACCCCCGCTGACACCCGCCGGCGCGGCAATCGACCAAAGCCGGACGTCGGCCCCGCCGGTAGGCTGCTGAGCCGTGACATGTCGAACCGCCAGCGCCTGGGCGGCGCCGTACGCTGACGTGCCCGTGCGCGCGACGGTGCGGATACCCGGCTCGAAGTCGCTGACCAACCGGTCGCTGCTGCTGGCCGCCATCGCTGACGCTCCGTCGACGATCCACCGCCCGCTAGTGGCCCGGGACACCCGGCTGATGATGGCGGCGCTCGCCGGTCT
>JAABUS010002483.1_pt1 | contig 34644 bp, 35 predicted proteins | sample 5560161 | NCBI WGS metagenome assembly JAABUS01 (sample SAMN10711885, study PRJNA513376) | rock metagenome | isolation source: Antarctica rocks | place: Antarctica: Victoria Land, Trio Nunatak nord | collected 2016-01-04 | reverse complement strand
ACGAGATCCGGATGGAGGGGGTGGGGGAGGAGGAGATTCGAGAGAGGTTGAAGGGTTGGAAGAGGCCGAAGAGGAGTGTGACGAGGGGGGTGCTGGCGAAGTATGAGAGGTTGGTGGGGGATGCGAGCCATGGGGCGTTGACGGATGATTTTTGAGGGGTGATTGGTAGAGGAGTGGAAAAGGGTATATAGCTGGTGGTACGGAGCACCTGATGAGGATGGAGCTGGATAAAGTTGTCGTATATGCATTCTGGACGCTCTATCTACCTATAAGACTGCTAGCATGCATTCGTGTTCCATATCTGAGCCAACGCACTAATCACCGCCAACAACGCGAGGGTATCCTAACCGCTGCAAAAGCCCGACAAATGTTCGTCAACTGCCCCTGGTATCCTATGCTTCATGCACATCCCCAACAGCAAAAGCATTCCCAACCGCCTAACAAACCAGCTCACACAGCTCCTGCGTCGAGAGATCGAACAACTCATCGTAGAAGCTCTCCTTGGCCATTTGCAGCCCTTCGCCAACCATCCCCGACGACCGCTCCTCCACGTCTCGTGCGGCATCCTCGAATTCCGCATCGCTGATCGTGTCATCCTCGAACGAACGAGCCGCATGCTTCAGACTAATCCCTGCCTCTGGAAGCGAGTCCGGCTCGAGATCAGCGTCGTAGTCCAGATCCTGGGTGCAGAGCCCTGCGAGTAATGCGGCGGTGTCGTCTCGAGGCGGCTTGGCTGCGGTGGTGATGGGCGTTTTGGCGGATGTGAAGCCGTGTTTTTGGTACGGGAGCGGCTTGGGGGCGGGCGTGGGGATGATGGCGTCGGTGGAGAGCTCGCGCTCGATCTGGGTGTTGCTGACGAGGAAGGCGGCCCAGGGGTCGTCGAGGGGGTGGGGGAGGGGAGGGAAGAAGGTGCTGGGTGGGTGGAGGGTGGGGGATTCGAGGCGGGGGGGACGGGGTTGTGGTGGTGGGGGCATGGGCTTCGAAGGCTGATGGTGAGGATTGCGCCCTTTTGGAGGCACTGTTGTAGTAGCTGCCGGCGGTTGGGCTGGTAGGCGTACCGGCCTCTTTGGTGGAGGTAGCATGGAGGATTTCTGAGCGCTTGGTGGTGAGGGTTGAGGTTTAGGTGTCACAGCCTTTGAGGTTTTGACTTGTGCAGGGATCCTAGCTCCAGTAGGTGATTGTATCACTGGAGTAACCTGGGTTGACTTTCTTGGATTGAGTGGTCTGGATGCTGGGGCTTTTGGTGGTGGTTCTATACTGGGCTTCGAGGGCGGTATCGATGGTGGTTTCCGGAGGTGCTGTCCCCTCGGGGTCCCTGTCAGCTGCTTAGACGCATCTGATGGCGCTTTCGTTGCAGAATTGATGTTTGGCTGTGGCTTCTTGTTCGCTGGATCTATGACCGGGTTGGAGGAACGTGGTTGGAGCGGGCTACGAGTTGGTGCTGCCTTTTGGCCCGATCTCTGGGAGCCTGAACAACTGCTCTTCTCGCTACTGCTCGCCGGCGACAAGGTAGGAGGCTGTTCTCTTTTCCGCTTCAATCCCAGCCCAAAGTCGATGAAAGCACCGAGACGCATCTGACTAGCCCCGCATGTCTCCTTGACCGGGCTTGCTATGCCCATTCTTTGCCGATTCTCTCTCTCCTTTCCCATCCTGTCTTGCTTCTTTTTAAGGTTAGCTTTGCGTTTGTTCTCCCTCTCCTTGATACGATCAGCCCGAGCTTGGAGCTCGGCACTACGTTCGAGCTGGCGAAGTTCGAGTTCCGAGAGTCGCACGGTCCCGCCAGACTTCAGGTAGGCACGACGAGCTTGACGGGAGGTCTGCGGACGGGTGGAGACTGTCGCAGGCATTGTTAATGAGAGATCGTCGTGGCTTGCATTCAGAGATAGGCTTTGCCAGTAGTGGTTATAGAGCGTTGCCGGGAGATAGAGCCAGAGCCTGATAGCGATTATGGAACTATGGAGGTTCGGTTCCTCGCATTATGGTTGGAATGCATTAGACAGCAGATATGGAATTGACAATCTGTTCGTAAATAGAGGCGTCCATGAGGGATGGATCATGGAGGAGGACGCCTTGGCATTTGGTAGCGGAATGAATCCGTGAGCCAGAAAGGGCGTAGCGTAGAGTTTGTCCTTGGCAGTCGCACTTGATGCGAAGCTCAACTCTGCCCATGCTGGTTATACTACATATATGTCTTCTAATACAGAGCCTGGGGGCTTTTTGCATCCTAGCTTACCATCACCTCCTCCGTCATCTCACAGATCTGGTTCGATCGAGCCGTCTCATCTGCCTCAGACTAGGGTCCGCCCGCTTAAGCCTGGAAGTGCGAAGGAAAGTAGTGTCATATACTATCTTGACGACAGATTGCTTGCCATCTCTCGGCGCTATGAAAAGAGGATAGAGGAGAGAACTTCAGATACCCACCCGTCGCGCGCTGAGGATCGTAGTCATGGTTACCGAACGTTCGGAAAGCTAGCTCAAGAAGTCGAGGCTGTTGTCGATGTCGTTTGGGTTACTGCGAGTCGTAAGACCGCCTGGCCAACTCGCAAGACGTTTCCTGACCAGTGTGGCAGCGAGTTTGCAAGTATCCTATCTCCTGGCCATAGCGTTGTCGGTATGCACGTACTTGCCATCCTTTCCTTTTTCTCCAAGGCCCACATTTCATTTACTCGACAAGCTTGATCTTGCCTTTGCGTCCCTGCTCCAAGGTTCCAATGTGGAGACAGGAGAAAGACTGCCTGGTTTCGAGGGACTTCTAGGCGCCAGAGGCATAGATACGACCAAGAAGGTGCGCATGAAAGGAATCGTGGAAAGAACGCGGACCGCAGTGGTTGACATCGGTGCCAAACATGAAAGTAGTCCTGATGAAACGAGCAGCCAGCAAGCACAACAAACGGACGAAGATACGACTATGGAAGATGGCAGCGACTCTGACGATGAATTACTCATTGACGAAGACCGAGGGAATCGGGAAATGAGACTAGCAACTGTCTACGAGAAGACCATTATGTTGCTAGGCGAGTCTCTGAATCTACCTGTCCATGGAGAGCCTGCCTGGGGAATGTTACTCTGAAAGACGGATCTCATGCCAAAAAACATGGTACACCGTCTGCGTTAAACGGTCGTTTCATACTTCCTTCTTCCAGTCATTGGTCTAGGTATGTAAAAAGGTCTACTTACCGTAGCCATATTTCCCCTTTCCCTTTGCTAGAATGGGGTTGAGCAGTCGCTTTCTTGAGCCCATGATCAAGGTAATCTGGCTTCATAGTAGCGAGAAAATCGTAGATATCTGCCAAGCTTTGTTGTGGTAGATTTTTGTTTTTACGTGTTCACGAGTGCACGTAGGCGCGCCTGCCCAATTATGCCCTAAGCCCAACTCGTGAACACGTGACCCCTCATTTTCATTCCTGTTCATACACACTTCCACCAACTTCAAGACTCAAAATGCCTCGTTATTGGGCTAAAGATCTGTCTGTTAGGCTCTCGGAGGTGGGCTTGCAGCAATCTACGCCCCAACCAGCGAGGAACAGCCAAGTCAAAGAGGTGTTTTCACGTAATCACGAAGCCATTGCCTTGGTCTTTGGTGAAGGCGACAAGAATGGCGTCCTTGCTGAAACACCTCTCCATAGCGACGAAGATGAGCTTGCTTTACAGTTCCTCAACAGGCAAGAGAACACGCCGTTCGCCGTGATCTTGGCTGGGAAAGCTTCAGACGCACCGCCCAAATCTGGAGCACTTTGCTTGAGTGTTTTCCTGTCTGAACGATGCTTCAAGATCAATACGCCGGGGCAGCCAGGTGTAGCCAAAGATCTAAAGATAGACGTCTTCCTTGATGGAGTTCTTTGTGGGTCTGCATTTGTGTCTAGGCGGTTCGCTACCGAGAAGCGGTCCAGTACCGAGAAGCACAAACGCACGGAGCATATCGTGCGCTTTTCTGGACGCCGTATCGGTATGTTTGCTAGCTTTCAAGCCTCCTTTCCCCTTTATACCCAAGACCTTTAAGATATAGAACGGCTATCAATTCAGGAACTCTCATCTCGCGGGCTGTGCCTTATATTCACTCCGGGGAATTTTCAAGCTTACTCAAGACCACGCAGGTCAGTACCTGGAAAAACCCTGGGTACTTCTCACGCCTCGCGGAGACGAAGACAACCAACTGGCGAGTACGCAAGCGGAGAATACCACCGCGGAATCCAACCAGTTGGCGAGTACGCAAGCGGAGGATACTACCATAGAATCCAACCAGCTCTTGAGTACGCAAGCGGAGAATATCACCCCAGGAACGAAGTGGAACGCAGTCAACGCTACCCTGCTGCAGTATGCGGATGAAGTAGGAAAAGACGATACCTTCCTTGGCATATATCTCACCACCCTCGCGAGTCTTCCCCCACCCGCTGAGATTGGCACATTTGGGAACGAGGACGTGCCTCCTCGCCGCCGTCCATATGGTATCTTCGATGTTGTTGTGACAGCAGGCAAAGGCTCCAAAGACGCACCTCAGGGTGGATCTCTCGAAAAACCAACGGCGCTGAGGTTGGGAAAGATTGAACCATTGAAGCCTGCACAGGTACTGGCACAGCAGTACGCCCAGGATTTGAGCCTACTGCAGACTCCATCGATACCAGTGACACCAGTTGCTAGCCGCGCACCACGTCAGCCATGTAAGTTTATGGTTCCGAGCATCTGTAACCCCTTCAAAGCATATGGAAAGCCGGGCATGCCCGATGTTTACCCTCTCTGAAGGCATACCCCTCTGCTCGATTTTTAAGTCAAAGACGTGATTGCTAACTCTGAATGTTTGCAGCAACGCGTTATCGTGTACCGGACGCAGTGAAGCAGGCTATGTCTTATCCTGACCAAGTAAAGCACCGCTTCGTAATGCCGAAAACCTTCGTTCCCGAGCAGATTACAGGATTCGAGGTTCTCGGAAAACGCACTCGAGAAGCTTATAGCACCGCCAACACGCCTCAACCTTCGTCCTCGTCCAGCCCAGCGCCCAATAGCGCTGCCGCTTTGACGCCTACACCATCTCGTCGTGCACCGCCTGTCGCCTCTGCCTCCGCAACTCATCCATCCACCAGCGGCAAAACCTTCACAGGCGAAGGATCTGGCTTCCAACCCACACAGCCACGCGGCTGGGCGACCTTATACGATGCCGACGTCCCCCTAACGCAGGAAGAGCAGATGGCAAAGATCCAAGCCGAGGCAGCGAAGTCTGCGCTGCAGCCAAAGGAGCCCGCCCCCAAGCCCAAGTCCCTGGTCGTGGTCCTGAAATGTGATCTCAGCAAGCTAAGCACCAACGACTCCACGCTCTCCCGCCCCGGCTCCCCTCCAGCGCCCAAACGCCGCCGCCTGAACGCCAACGCGCCAAACCGTCCTTTCATGGACGCCGCAGAGATCGCGCGCCAGGAAGCGACCTTCACGCCAACTACCGCTGGTGGGGTGGGCTATGCAGCGCCGGGGGTGGTGCGGCAGGTGAGGATGGAGCGAGGGGGGGAGTTCGACGAGGAGGAGGTGGTGTATGGGTGCAGAATACTAGTTTGATGTGTTGGCGTGTGGGGTCTTGTGGTTGTGAGCCTTTGTCAAGACGGCTTTGCGTTTTTCGGCGTGGGCCTGAGGCTGTTTGTCGGTGGAGCTTTGTGGGCCTGAGGCCATTTGTCGGTGGAGATCTGTGGGACTTTTGTTCGATTCTGCGTGGGCCTAAGGCCATTTACCATCTGTTTTCAGTGGGCCTGAGGCCAATGCAAGCGATTCTTTGAAGCATGCTACGAATACAAACCTCTCTCTTCCTTCTCGATATCGAATTTAGAAAAGTGGGTTCGTCCTGACATTATACCACGTCACGCAGTATTTTCACGGAATGCCGATTTCGCGTTGGGTAATTATTGGCATTTCCACCTAGTGTCAAGACGCGAAACAGTCTTTTGGTATTAGGATTGAGCAGTCAGCGAAAGGCGGGATGTGTCACTTCTAATCTTCTGAAACATGGTATTATTTTGTGATATGAATAGCGGAGTAATGCATCAAATGCTATCTCTTAGCCAACCTGGAGCAGGCATCTTCTTTCTAAAATTCACAAGCATAGATGACGCGCAAATGACAGCAGATAGGTATCTTTAATGCCGGAAGCAGTAAACCACGATAGGATGTTCTCTCGGTACCAGCAAACCTGATCTTCCATGCGTGCTTCTTCACGCCTTTTCCGGATCGCTGATGCCTCCGTTGGTGATGATGTAGGTTGCTTCTCGCTCGGGGCAGTCTATTGTGAAACACGATCAGTGCATGAAATCTCCAAAAGCCTCATCAATGGACGGGCAATCTACCCGGCGAATCTTGTATCTTGGCTACCCGCTCATCGCCACGCCCTTTGCGGAGCAAGACCCGCGTTGTCGAGGCGTGCGCGAGGATGTGGCCACCGATTGGCTTGCGGCCGTCAGCACCGGCGAAGAGGGCGCTGGCACCAGGATCGCTTTGGACTTGGTTGGTCTGGATGGCAAAACCTTGTTAGCGAGGCGTCTCGTCAGTCGATGAGATTGGCATACCATGAGAACGCAGACGTTAAACTCCTCGGCCATGTGAGTGAGCTTTGACAGGAACTGGTTGAGTTTCTGTTGACGATCGGCAAGCTCGCCGCGGCCGCAGTAGTCAACGCGGAAGCAGGCCATGATGCTGTCGATGATGAGGAGACGGTATTCGTTGCTTGAGAACTGCGCAGAGAGGGTGTTGAGAAGCTCGAGTTGATGCTATTTTGATACCGACAGTCAGCTCCGGCAGGTGCAATCTGCCCTTGGTCTTACCTCGCTGTTGAGGGCACGACCGTAGGCAATGTTCTCTTGGGCTAATTCAGGATCCACTGTCGACGGTCAGGCTATCATACAACGAGTGAAGCTCAACTTACTGCCGAAGCGCTCCGCAATTTGTGCGATTCTGTATTGTGAGCAGGGGATAGGAAAGACGGTTGCAGGGTCCCACCTCTCCGGCCTGAATGTGCCTTCGGTATCTAAAGTATGTTACTTAGTAGGATTGAGGCGGATTGAGCATGGAAATGACTGATACCTATATATGCAACTTTGCCCTCGGCACCTCCCATGTCCTACAAGCTTCAGTAGGATCTCTAAAAAACTGGCAAGGTGGGTTGCTACCTTGGGTAGCTAGACATGTACATTAGATAACCGACCGGACATTCACATACTCGAGATGACTTGCCTGTGCCACAACCGACATAGTATGAGAAAGCTGTGTCTTGCCACATCCTGGAGCACTTAGACTCCGGTGTATGTGGTACTATAGAGGATAAACGTACTGAACTCTCCATACACCTGAAGAATGTAGCTTTTTAGCTCAGAGTACAGAGACACAACGACCAAGCCTTACCTCGCTAATGCTCATGCTTTGAAAACCACTTGCAGAACCTTAGTATTGCAGAATGATTGTACGGTTATTGCTTGCAGCGTACCCTCCGAGTATCGAGTCCAATTGCTTGCTGCCCGTAGATATCCGCACAACTCTCTTCCTCTGATGACCGAGCTCAACAGCTGTGATGAAGCCGGAAGTTGTGGGCTACAATAGCGATCGGTGTTAGCTCACCATCGCTCGGTAGACCAGAAGTGTCTGCGTTGCCCCGGTTGCACTTGAAAGCGATATTCGCGTTTGAAGCATCTGACCTGCAATTTCTGAATGGCTTCCTTGATTTTCTCAACCTTGACCTCGCTAAAGCCTTTGACCTTGAGTAACGTCTTGCGCGTTGCAGCATGCACAGACTGAAGCGGTCGCAGGGTCAGCTGCCTTGAGTATATGGGTCAAGGTGTGGCGAAGGACTGACGGCTACGGTGTAATAGCCATTGGCCTTCAGCTTTGTGATATCTGCCGCACCAACACCTGCCCGAGACTCAGCACCTTATACTCGCTGGACGGGTTTTAGGCTCTGCCATACCATGAGCTTGGATGTCGTCTATGTCGACGATAAAACCCTTACACCGACCGGGTCAGCGAAGTTTGAGAGTAGAGATGACAAGAGATCTACTTCTTCGTCGCAATCGTCCCCAGTGGTCGAAGCAGGCATGACAGTTGGCTTTTACGAAGTGCTGCTAATGAAGATGTCGAGCTGAACAACAATACAACAGATTTAACAGGAGCGGGGGGAAAGAATGGAGTGGCGAGCAGTGGTTGTCGGAATAAAGTTTGGGATCTTCGGGCAGATTCAAGCAAAAGGGGTTTTGGACCAGATTCCCAACAATAAAAGAGCACGATTTACTGTTCACGAATATGAGACCTAACAAGACCGTCTTCCTTGCTACTTTAACATAGCTAGAGACCAGTGCTAGTCAGGAAACCCAACTGACTGCTAGGAACCTCCGTCTTTACCAACCTTTCGCTACACTATCCTTTCTTCTTCAAACCAAGTGTCGTCTATCCACGCTTTCTCCTCCACAATCCTCGGCTTCATCTCCGACTTCCTTCTTTCCCTCTCGCTCTCGCATCGCGCAAGCTGAAGCCATTAGGTAGAGTACAAAGATGACGCCGTTCGTAAGGCCTGGGGTATGCCGGGATGCAAAACACGGTGAAATAAGACTCGCTGGACTTTTTGGTAGTCGTAAACATTATGGCTGATATATTGAACCGATTCGGAGACGGAACGCCTGCAGTTGATCAAACGCCGGAGCTGCCGGGAATGAATGATTGCTCGTAATGCATCGCAAGGTCGGACAACAATTAAAACATACAATCGATTGTGCGCAAGGAAAGAATAACAAGGCTAGGTCCTGCGCTGGTATTCGAGGGTGCTTTTAAGCAACGGCTGTCGCAGATGTTGCAGGCTGGTTCGTGGCGTCGACTGGTGCTTCAAGAGGAGGTTGGCCGTTAGCATCGACTGCCGTACATTCACGAGATATATGACCGGCTTGTCCACATTTGTAGCAGACCTTCCCAGCTTGATTCAGAGGTCCGCCGTTTGGAGCCGTGCAGTCACGTGAAATGTGACCCTGATTTGATCAACATCACCTCCACCTTCGACAAGTAGACAACTTACAAGTTTGCCACAAGCATAGCACTTCATTGCTTGCGCCTGGCAGTCCCTGGCGTAGTGATTGGGGCCCCCACATTTGTAGCAAGTGGCCGGACGTGGTCCGCCCGCAAAGCCTCCCCGGAAGCCACCGCCACCTACAAAGCCTCCACGAGAAGGTACAACTCCTCGGCCAGCTCCGACCGCTGGGCCGCCAGCATATGCAGGATTGGGACAAGATCGCTAAGTAGATTATTGGCTCGGGGTCAACCGACACCGGGTTTTGAACTTACAGCAAGATGACCAGGTTGTCCGCACGTATAGCAGCGCCCCCCTGTGCCTGCTCCACTAATACGCAGTGTTGGGCAATCAGCTTGGACATGACCATAGCCTTGACAATGGTAACACTGCTTTGCTGGAGCATTCCGATCAACAAAGCGTTTCCCAAAGTTTCTGGTGCATCGGGAACCTACTTTCAGTAGTGCGTGGTTGCGGGCAGCCGTTAGACTCGTGTCCTGCAGTCTTGTCAGTGCCAATAGGACGCACTGTCCGAGGAGGGGCCTTTTACCTGGTTGTTTGCCTTGATTGGGATTAGTCAGTATATCAGACCCAAAGCTTCTGAGCCTGAGACATACAATTATAACATAGACGCTCGGATGACGAGCAAACCTCTAAGCAGAGCTTAGTATGTATACCGAGACCTGACAACGCCAGAATCACTAACCGGCATAATGTCCAACATTGCCGCATTTGTAGCAAGCTCGACGGGATAGCGACGACATCGTATGGTCCGTCCTGCCTAATCCGTAGTCTTCTAAGAGTGATGTCAGATGACAGCATTTTGAGGTAGCGGTTGTCGTGTGTTGGTGCAGGAGGGTAATCCATGTTATATTGATTGGTAGGATTGTTTGCCGGTCGAGTATCACCGCATTATGATGGAAACAATAGGCGACGGTGACAGCGATGCTGACAGTAGACTCGTACCTTCAACTAGCGCACTCCTCAAATGACCTTCTCTGCAACAATTCCAGAAGTCAGCATCCTCATTCCGACGCTCGTAGCATCGCTTCATGACTTGCGCACGTCAGTGTGGAGTATACCTCGCTCAATCTTCTTCCTTCGCAGCACAGCACTTCCTGCCCTCCTTAGCACAACCTACGGCTGACCTTCCAGACTGCAAAACAAGAGATGCAAAGTAAAAACCTGCAAGCTGCTGCAAACCAATTGGGGGAAAATTTTGGACGTTGACAAGAGGCCGGGGAAGCGCTTTACTCTATCAGGTCTGGCGTTGATTATTTAGCTCATTGATCGGTAAGCGAGCCGTTGTTCAAGCAGCTCGACCAGCTTAGGGAAGTGTACTACGGTTTACAAGTGGTTAAACGTCTAATAATCCTCTATCGCTGCTTGGGCGTGTAAAGTCGTGGCAGAAATCCATGTTGGACGAATCTAATGCTGAAGTATCCTCGTAATGCTAAAAAGCTGAATGCCTTAGTTGGTGTCCAAAGTGATTGATTACCCTTCTTTCTCAATGACCGCAGGAGCTTTGATAGATCGGCCTTTGAGAAATCCTAACCCTTCTCCGCCCTGGCACATTTATCAGCAGATGCTTCAGCGAGACAAACGGGGGTCCGAGACATACAAAGCTTATGAGGGGGGATACCTCGACCCCATCATCCGGTGGCCCAGCCTCACTAATGACCGTCCCTCCTGCGCTCTCGACCCACCGCTTTCCTTGATCTAAGATATCTCTCTTGCTTGTATCCGGGTCATCCTCACCTGTACCCTTGGCGTTCTTCAAAGGCGAAAATTCGTCTTCGCGCTTGACCTCCATCGATGCGAATTTCTTTAAGTCGAGCATGGGGAAAACGTCGAAAACAAATTGCTCAAGTTTGATGCCATTTGGCTTCTCAGGTTTGATGATCTCACCACTCTCAGTGTCCACATAAGAAATCTTCTTTCTGGCTACATGGTGGGGTAGCTTGTGGGCCCATTCCTCGATTGTCTCCAAGAAACGGAATGAGTAATAGTGATTAACAATGTTGGCGGCTCGGAACTTGAGCAATTGTGGCTGTTTACTGTCCTTGGCCTCTGCAGTACCTGTATCGATTTCAGAGTACTCCACCACGTCCGGCCTCCCATTCTTGCAAAGGATCAAACCGACCGACTCTTTCGCATTGCGCTTACGGACCACTTTCGTAGCAATATCTACGTCTTTCGACGCAGCGAACCCTAGGAAAACAGGGTCGGCGACTTTCACCAAGCAATTGTCGACACAGTACGCATGAATATGTTTGATTCCTCGGTCACGCATATCCGTTCGTACCTTTGAAGTAAGAAGTGCTTGATAGATGCCCCCATTGCCATCTGGGGCCACTGCTACCTATCAAACGACGTGAGCCACCGTGTGATCGACGTAAAATTGGAAGTGTAGAACCTTTGATTTGCTCTCGAGCAGTATCTTTCCTTCGTTGGAGATGCACGGGAGAACACCTTGCTCAAAAATCATCACATCGTCCCTTCCTAACCCGAAGAAATCGTGTTCCTCAAAGAATTGCTCGGTGGGTTTCCTAGTAGGTCCACTCGTCATCACATACCAAGGTATCACCATATTCTTCTTGCCGCTTTTCTTCTCGGCGAGCTGCTGAACCTTCCAGATTCGCTCAGCCTGTAGTTGAAACAGAGACTTTTCGCTTGGCAAGCCAATATTGAAGCAGCCTTTGGGTGCAGAGCTGCCTAATCGTGTGCCCTGACCACCGGCCATTAGGACCACAGCCACCTGACCCTTTGCCACAAGATCGAGACCAGCATTGTACCAGTCATCAATATCCTCTGCCTTCGAGTCCAGTAAGGAAGCCGTTGAAGTCTCCGGTAGAGGCTCGAGCGTGGGCTCCTTGTCTTCTTCAGTGACTTGGGGTGGGTGCAAAGCTTTTCCGGCAATCTCATTGATATGCTTTGGGTCAATTGATGAAAGTCGCTCGTAGAGATCGGTCTTCTCCGCTGCACTTAGCTCATCATAGAAGGTAAAGACCTGGTCTTGGTCTGTCTTTGTATAGGATTGGCGAAGCTCTTGTAGCTCCTGGTCGGCTGGTTCCTTGGCTGCAACTCCATCGTCTTTGGTGGCGAGATTGAGCTTCTCAAGAATATTATGAATCGCGGCCGCCATCGCTATAATTATCGAAATCGAAGAATTACATCAACTTACTATTGTCTTTTTGTTGGAAGAGATGATGTTGTACTTCTGAGAACAAACAATGCAAATAAACCTGCCGGTTGCACTAAGCCTTATTTCGCCTCCTCATTCGACTGGTCACTGCCTGGCACAACCCTAGAATACCCATGGACAGGCTCGAAAGAGTCAATGACGTCTATTAAGTATGCCTATCAAGCAAAACACCTAGGGAGTAGTAGCAGCATTCTCAGATGATCTGGAGAACCGGTGAAGACGGTTCCAATTGGGGTCTCCAATTGGACGACTTCATGGATGAAATAAGGCTGAAGCAGCCGCTCTTCTACTCTAACGAGGTGTAGACAAACCGAATGAGCACTTGACTACCTTAATTGATTGTCTAAAGTAGGCGAGTAAAGATACTCATCTGAAAGACGCGGTGGCAGCAGGAACAGACTGAGCAAAGTAGAAAGACAATCAGGTATTGTCAGCATACAGAACATTGTAGCTACAGCGTGTCATGGCTCGGAACTCTTTCCACCGTAAGAGAGCACCCTGAGCGTCGGTCAACCTGGATCCCGCTACTTTCAAGCACGTACAAGATTCCGAAGAGGTCAATTAAGCCTTGACCTAACGCCACCTGTTGCGCTCTTCGTAGCGATCCCTTTGATAAGACCCACGATCGTCCCTGTGCCCCCGATCAAGTCGTTCATGCCTGGACGGCGGTTCCCTATACCGGTCTGGTCGCCGTGGGCTCCGACTCCGCGTATCGCGCTTGAGTGATCGATCTCTCTCACGTTCCGAAGGCCGATCATGTCGGACACCTTTATCGAATACCATTCCGTATCCATCCGCCTTCGACTTCCTCGCCTCGGTCTCCGCATCCTTTGCTCTATACTGTCTTTTCTTTTCAAGGTGTGATATACCGCCAAAGCCTCCACCTTCCTTGGATCGCTTCAAGTTGGTTGCAGATCTCCAATTGTCAGAGAGCCTTGAAACCTATGCGACCAATTAGAGAAGCATAGACAGAAGGAAGGGTTTATAGACGTACAGATTGCGAGAAGTCAACGTGGATACGATGATCATCTATTAGGACTCCCTGCATCTTGAAATATGCCTGTTCGCAGTCCTTTTGATTTTCGAACTCGATGAAGGCGTATTGCAAACTGTCGCCGGTCCTTTTGTCACGAATGACTTCACACGAAATTATTTTGCCGAATCGACTGAAAATCAGGTCAAGATCCTCATCTATGTACAATTAGAGATGCTATTGGAAGCGTTGCGAGCTCGCTAACCTTCTGTAACCGGATTCAGCTTGCAAACAAAAAGCACGTTCTCTGGGGGTTTGACCTCTGCAAAGGGTAGGTCCCCCACAATCTCAAGGGTCAGCGCTTGAGCCCTCGCCTCTCGCTCTCTTCGCAATTTTTCTCCGCCCTCCTCCGCCGCCGCTTCATCCGCTTCAGTCCCTTCGTTAACCTCCGCATTAGCTTGCACATCATTGCCTTCGCGCACGCCGGAGTCTGGCTCTGTAGCGATAGGAGCAGTGGATTCGAACTGCCCTTCAGCCATGCCAATTCCCAGGAGCGCCAGCTCCGGCGGTCAGGAGTTTGCACCAACGTCAAGTAACATAATGGTGATTGATAGTGAGTGAAATTCGAAGACGAATCGGGAAAGAAATGCTCGCGGTGGCTTAGTAATTCGATCTAAATTTAGTCCCACCGCGCCTCGTGCTTCACTTTCAGGAACACGACACTTCACTCTTACGCCCCTCATCCAGGGGATTGTAGCAGGTTCATGCCACAATCCTATCAGTAGCCAGAACTGGGCACCAGATCGATAGTTTCCAAACAGTTGCCGTCGTCCTTATCGCAACGTCCATCGGTCAGGTACATGTATCAAACAACGAGGCGAAGCCCAGCGTTCTTAACGGCTCCAAGCATATCGAGCTGAATGCTTCTCCAAGAAGATGAGCAACGTAGACTCATTTCACGTTTCTTGTGCTGGCGCCCAATATGCCGCATAAGGTTGGTGAGAGAGATAAGGGCTGATTCTGCTGCGCCCTCCTCACCTTCTCCATAGCTTACAATATTATCTGATAGAACAAGATCTGTATCGATCATGTCCAGGATAAGACTTACGGTCTACTTCCGCGCTCATTCTGCAGCCGCTACTGGAGCACGAGCAACGAAGCACAGACCCACCCGAAATTTACATGGGGACTGCCATGACGCCCGGGTGTTTTCTATAGGAACACCGCGCACTGATCCGGCAGAAGTCTGGCTGGACTCCTGAGTATGCATGAGCGTGGGACCTTACACCGCCGACCGGCACTGCATTAAACGGTGCGGGTCGGAATGGGTAATCACCTCACCGCATCTGCAACTATCCGTTTACACGCCGCACTCATGGATCAAAGAGCGGCAATACTTCCCGTCCTTAGATCGAATTCATACTCCCTCTACTATTTCGAGCACCTGATGCTGAATACGAAATAGTCGCCGCGGGCGTTCTTTGTAAATGCGTTTCAAGCAAGAGTATGGTGAGTACGCTTTTACGTATGTTGTGGGCTCCCTGCAGTCAGGGGCGCACTCGCAGCTTCACAAGAAACTGAATGTCATGCACGTGCAGCATGACTTGAAACAGAGAGGCGTCGTTTCCCTAAACATAGGGTTTGCTTCTCCAGTGTGTCATTCTCGGCCCACTCAAGGTTGGGACCGGAATTCTAAGTCGTCTTGGTTACTACACACCCCGATGCGGGGCTCCGCCAAAAGCGTCAGCATTATGGGAGCACTTGCGACGCTGTAGTCCCAATATGTACGAGTTTCCCCTAACAGGTGAGGATCTAGTTGCAGCTATATAAAAGCTTCTTGAAGATTCAGTTCTAGTCCTGACTAAAGGGTTAATTCTTGAGAGGCCAGGGCAGCGAAAGGGTGACGTCGAAATGGAAGATATCGCGGAAAAAGCCTTGGGCATTGACGCTCTTGCCGGAAGTTCTTTCCCCGAAGAACATCACCACGTTTCAGTGTTGCCGTCACCTTTCGGAATCCGGAAGCCCTTCTATAATCGAACCTTCCTTATTCCCCTGTTCTTTTCTGCATGATGCTGTCAGATCAAGGCAATCGATCTGAGTATACATGGCCAGATTTAGTTGGCCGTGTGCTAGCATCTGGAACTTAGACATAGCTGGTACTGGTAAGGCGTCAGGAGCTGAGCCCTGGGGAGCCCAAAATGGCCCAAACCAGTGCGACCTGAAACGTTATCAAATCGCGGTTGTGCTACATAAGAGACATTTCCAGTGTCGTCTACTCCAACGAATCCATTGCGTGCCTTTCGTGCCAACTCTCCACATATTCGTACACGCCATGGAAGCTCAGCTGGCTCGAGCCTCTGTAATGCAAGTCATTATGGATTCGCAAGCAGTCTTGGTCCTGCGACCTCGTGTTGTACAGTCAAAGTTTGCTTCGCGGTCGCTACGGCTCAAAAGAACAAACAGACGCCGATCTAGACCTTTCCGGCTGATCTGATAAATTTGAACAGATCGCAATATTCCAAGTAAGACGCTTGGGGACGGAAAGCCACCTCGGAGCGTGCCTAAAGCCCTCTTGAAACGCCATACCATCTACTTTTCTACTTTGTTTGTTTGGGGCTCGATCGATTTGCCCCGGTTTGTCTCAATCGCCACGGCCTGGGCTAGGCAAATCTTCATCCACTTTTTGATGTCCTGGGAATTAGACTGGAAAGCAGGCGGCACAGGAGATGGTCAAAGGTACTTTCAGCTGTCCCACGTTTCACTGGGCGATCAACGCATCTTTCTGCATGAAATCCCTCCGCGTACCTTAACGACATTCCAAAAGTCGATTAAACATCGGCGGTTGGCTTGTGCTGCACTCTGAGGCGCTGCATGTAGCCGTAGCACGAGCCAAAGCTCAAAGAATATTCTCGCGCAAGGGCTCAGAGAGCTACGGCAGCCCAGTCCAACGCAATCGCTCGTTGACAGGTCGTTTTGACGTGGCCACCTAGCCCATCCTCCACCAATAACAATGGTGCGTCCCTACTAGATCAGGCAGACTGAGTCTTTATAGCCGGAACTATCCTCAAGCTCTACCTCAGTCGTGCCCTTCCCAAAAACCGGTTCAGAAGCTGGTGGCTACTGTATGGGCAGTCACTATCCTATCGTTCTTCTTCACAAGCAATACCGTGCCAATCGTTTCGACTTTAGTGATCTCCAGGTGTGGTTCAGTTCAAGTATCTTGCATTACTGATAAGCCCATTACCATGCGTCGTCAATGCTATGGAAACCCCGACACTATCGATCAAATGCACCATGTCAGTCGAGATTTGCCTACTCAGATGTCGCCAACCTTAAGGGAGAGATCCCGGAACTGTCCCATTACTCGTCCTGCCCGCCGAGCCAGCCCACAACAAGATTCGGAATCGGAGAAGGCGGGGAGTCATGCCAGGAAGAGAATCAACGTAGCGGTAAAGGAGACACCGATGCTTACTAGAGTTTGCACATATAGATGCTGATACTTCTGGCAGTGCGCTCGCTGCCGCAAAAGAAAAATCAAATGCAGTGGAGACTTGGGAACCGGCATATGCCTCAATTGCAAAAATGCTGGCTCAGAAAACTGCGAGTTTCTACGGGTATGGCAACATCAATCTCATGTTCGTCCAGCAGATGGCTGACCCTTATGCATCAGGTGAACTCTCATCCAATGAACTCAACCCCAGCATCGATGGCAGGATCTTGGACGTACGCTCACTGTGGTCTCCCGAATGGCTCCCCAATGGTTCGCAATAGCCTGGGTCAGTATTCATCGATGACCGCAACAGCTTCCTACCCTGGCTCTACGTTGGCAGCAGCTCCATACCCTGGCTCTGCTAGTATACATCCGGTGCATAGTCTTTCAAGCGCAACATTCCCCTATGGACCCTCCCGACAACCGTATCCCACGGCCTACAGCCATAGCTATGCAGATGATCTATTCCAGAATTACGCTGTGCAACAGCCGTCTCATTATCACCCTACTGCACAGGAGTCGCATCTGCCATCTCTCGACTATCTTTCACCAGAGATGTCGCGACAGTGGACACCTGTAGCTGTGGACGGCAGACAGCCACAGCACAGCCTTGATATTGACCAGGAAAGCTCGAGTAGGTTGAGTACTTCCGTGACTGCCGGTACATCTAATGCTCTATTTCCGGGCTTGGGTGCCCTGAAGAATTATTTGCCATCTTTCGCCCCTCATAGGTCTCGTACTTTACCTATACCGGAAAGCCAGCGTACTTCTATCAGTCACAGTACTAATAGTGTGTCTAGCATCTCTGGCGAGAGTGCACCATCTGGGTTTCCCCAGGCGCTGAGTTACAGGTCCGGTAATCCTTGGAACGCCGAGAAACCAGCTCTCGAGATGAGTGAACCATGCAACGGCTCTGTTTCAAGCACAGGTACTGGATCTACGAGTATCAACTCCTCTTCCTCGCCACAAGTATCCCAGAAGTCTACGACGTTCGGCTTCCCGGCAGTGCCGTCCAACCCGTCCTCTCGAGAGAATTATTACACCTCGGCGAACATCTCGACATGTGCGCCATCTATTGAGGGTACGCTCGATCCGGAACACGCAACTTTCCATGGTCGGCTTTCCAAAGACCCTGGGGTATCCACCCAACACCCGACATCCAATCATTATGGTTACAGCTTTGGGAGTAGCAGCAGAATTGGCGCAACAAGCGATCAGATGGTCCCTGATGGCACGCTCATGAGTGGACAGCTCTATACTCGCTTGGGAGAGCCTCAACAGTCTTACGAGAACCTCCCTGCGCTTTCTAGTGGAGCGAGCTCCCAGGCTCCGTACAGGACGTCGATCTCGAGTCTCACCAATAACCCACTGTATTAGTCACCCTAGAGGCGTAACAACGACGTCATGCTCTGGGTGTTTCAAGTCTCCTGGTAACATATCCTACGGCGAAGTCAACTGGCAATTTTTGCCTTGCAACGATCTAAACAACCTAGCCAGATTGATAGACACGCACCTGAACCTAAAATGCTATGTTTGTGAGTGCTGGGAACCCGACTTCAACTGTACCGGCGTTGGATCTTAAGAACTTTACTACTATAGCTCTCGAACCATTCCGGACAGTCCTTTGCTGTTAGCGCATATTCGGGGATCTCTTTACCCTTTCATGTCATCACTCCAACTTCGCCGGGCTAGCTTCTCTTACCTCGAATCTGTTGGCAAAGGATGTCAGGTTCATAAGCTGCAGGGAGCGAGAATGCCTCGAGACTATGGCAGACTTGATTGAGGGACTGTACCTGCCAGAGTAAAGAGCACTATTGCCGTTTTAGCCCGTCTCCTTGAACAAAGCCTGCGACTACGAATTTGTTCCCCGGCTGTGACGCTACGGGGTTTCAGCTCTTGTACGTGTCATCGACCACAGATACTATCATGGCCCATTGCAACAGACGGCCTATACGCCATTGGATCAGGCTACATTCCGTGAGGGTTCCAATGTCTACAATTTCTGCTGGTCTCGTGACAACAAGCGTCCTCAACGATCAAAGGATGGGCGACGAAGTGATCGATGGGTTCTTGGACAACGCGATATGAGAAGAGATGGGTAGCTGCGCTTCTGTTTCAAAGGCGACTGCTAGGTTTGCATTCTTGTTGCAGAAGCTTGGTCTTCTGGTAATGGATAGATGAGAGTTAGAGCGGGCTTAGGAATAATTCACTGATGTAATATATCGTTCGCTTGCAGACGGATAGGAATAGTAATGATTAAAGAGCAGCGAGATCCAGATGACTTTAAGTGACCTTCATAATAGGATAGGCTTATCATTCTTCTGTGGATGGGCTTGAGCGGCAGTAAGAGAGTCATATTGCTTTCCCTAAGCGCCACATGATGCAAAGGCGTGCGGATGTACTATGATGTGTATCCATAGCAGCACCCATGAGTATCTCCGTCGCTCAAAACTGCCGAGCACCACTCCATCGAGTAGCCCCTCACTTCTTCTTATCCTTCCCTGCTCCCTTCGTCTTCGCGGTACCCCGAACAGTCTTCGACCGGTTCTTACGTTGCTTGCCTGTGTGACCATGCCATCAGCACTCTACATATCCTGCTGATTCCGCAAGATCGCACAAAAGATAATACGTACGCTGCTGCCTGCTCGCCTTCTCAACCTTCGTCGCCTGCCCATATCTCACCAGCCGATAATGCGGCTCAAACTTCTTCATGACCTCGTTCGAGTCGTAGATCAGCGCGAAGCCGGTGCTCTTCCCACCGCCATATTGTGTTCGGAAGCCGAAGACGGAGACCGTGTCTTTGCTGGCTTTGTAGAGCTCGGAGAGTTTTGACCGTAGTTCGTCTTTGGAGACGTTGGCGCGGTTGGGGTGGAGGACATCACTGGGCCAAAGAGTGTCAGCAAGCGTGCCTTGAGTCAGGACATCGAGTATGAGGAGGTAAAGCCTGGAGTTGGAGACGCACACGACCATTTGCTTTCTTCCTAGGAGGGCATTGCGGATGAACTTGCGCGTGCGCAGCGTCACGGGCTGTTCGCGGTCTGCCATGCTGTCGAGCTAGATAGAGAGGTCAGTATGAGAAGCATATTGAAGTGCATGGACTTGCTGTTACCGATGTGTGGTGGATTTGTCGTGCTCTGGATGATCTTCAAGGTAGCTTCTCGTCGATGCTCGATTTCCGTGTGGGCTGGCTAGCGCCAGATTTTGATAGCCGAGGCCCTAACTCCTTGGGACGCTAGTCGGTTCTGGCGATTTGTCCGGCTCATGGACAAGCAGCACTCAGCTTTCGATATAGTTGCACAAGGCGATTCATTATACTATGAATTGCTCCAGCCCGTTGAAGGAGCCTATGATCAAGGGTGCCTTTCTATGAGATAAGGTGCTTCTACTCACCCAGACGGTCAAACTGAGCACCGTCTGGCGCTATCACATTGAATTTCGCGCATCGGAATATAAATGTCAAAGCAAGATGGAAACGAAAGTTTTCCAAGGTAGCATGGATGCAGGACAGCAGGTTGAGCTGCTAAGGAGGCAATATCTACAGCTCGTTGACCCTGGCCAACTGTTGCTGCCTTCCGATCCTCTCTTGATACTGCCCGAAGTTCAAGCACAAATATACACTACTATGTTTCAACGAGCAAGTATTATTGACATGCCGCCGGATCGTTACCGGTTCCGTGTTCTGAAGAGGCTGATTGATCGTTTGGAACAAGCTTTCCAGAATCCAGAGGATGATGTGAGGCTCTCCTTACGCTACAGCCATCGCAATCTCCTTAAAGTTATCATCCTCTGTGATGGCAATTTCATTTCTCCATTCGTCTTTCCTTTTGCTGATGATATCATTTGATGTTCTCTTAGGAGATTTCGGATAGTTTGAGCAACGCTTTTGCGCAGCTCCTGGCTCTACCACCAATATCCCAAATTGACTTGGCACAGCAAAAGAGTTATGTAACGTATACCGCGCCTCTGAATTTGCGAGATCCTGAAACTCCAATGCTCACCCTGCTAGAGGCTCGCTCAGTCTTAGCGTCTTCCGGAAACACTGGCATTCGCACTTGGGAAGCTGCACTGTGGCTGGGTACATATTTTTGCTCCGAAGAGGGCAGAAAACTGGTCAGTGGGAAGAATATTCTTGAATTAGGCGCCGGTACTGGTTTTCTATCCATCCTTTGCACGAAACATCTGCAGGCCCGGTACGTTTTGGCTACCGACGGAAACGCAGAAGTAGTGGATGCACTCGATTCAAATATTGTTGTCAACGGACTCGAGCGCGACCAAAGGATTCATGCTACTGTCTTGCAGTGGGGTAACACACTTGTTGACGAAGGCATAATGAATAGCGATGGAGATCTTCAATACGACTTGGTCATAGGAGCTGATATTGTAAGTTGTGCTCCGGAGGTCATTTCGTTCCGAACTTCTCGGTGGTCTTACGATAGAATGTCCTGACGTTCAACAGACTTACGATACAGCTTCAATCCTAGCCCTCGTTGCGACACTGCTGGAACTTTTCGCTCATCATACGCGTGCCACATTTCTCTTATCAGCGACGCTCCGAAATGAAGCAACCTTTGACACTTTCAAGAACGCTTGCGGTAAGGCTCTCCGAACTGCTGTCAAGGAAGTAAAGTCCTTGAATGCTGACGAGGCAAGCCAAAAATAAACTCGGTATACAACATCTCGACTTCTGCTCCGTGGAAGATGATATGCAGACTGGTTTCTTTCACTCAACAAACATCCCTGTTCTTGGTTTCCTGATCACACCCTTGGTGGTCAAGGCCGTCCCACCCCACTCCTAATTATCAGATCCTCCTGTATCACGTAGCACTCTTCACATTAGAATACTGATAGCGTTTTTGATTCGTCATAGCCTTTGGGTGACGACTTCAGTTCCCCCTGGGCCAATGGCGACTTGCCAGTTCGTGGACTGGCCGGCGTTCACGAAGCTATGAGGCTAGCATTATGTTTCATCAGGCATGGGCGATTGATAAGCAAGAATGCAAAACGATAAAGACTGATCCACTGATTACACATATACCAGAGAAGCGCCTTGTGGCTCACATAATTGAAACATTAATTTTTTTTCCCTGCCGCTCACAGCTCCCACTTTCTGTTCCATTACTCTAGACAGCGGAACTATGGAAAGAGTAATCAACTACAAATTCCTCCAAGATGATACTGACAAGCATGGATTGCATCGACAGTCATAGAGGGTGCGCTGGCGACACATACCCCTTTGTCCAGGAAGCCATACCATTACATACCCAATATGAGGGTACACTAATGATACGAAACTTCTACCTTCTACTTGACAAGTGGATTTGGTAGGGCAACGAGGTATTCTCGCACGCATATGCCGAGTTGAAGCGTTCGGGCATGCCCCCGAGGCTGAAAACATGCATTTGATAAACAGCATACTCCCTGAAGAGCTGAAACCCAGATTCTTCGAATGTGCCCCTAATGGTCAATTGTTCATCCCGGACCAAGGGCTCCGTCGGCTCACAGCCGAAAGCATTGCATAGATCATGACGCTGCGACATCCTGATGGACCTCGATGGCTGCTCCGTGGCTTAGGGGGAGGGCCTGAGGCTGGCGGCGTCTTCGTTCACAGCAAAGTCGCTGCTCTTGAGAAGGCTGATATCGATCGTGGAATCTTTCCACGAAGTCTGAAGATCTGGGGCCGTCCTGCCGAAGGATTCGGAAGGTTGCTGGATAGCACAAAGTTGGTTATCACCCCTAGCCACGACGGTACCGGCGAAAGGTTGCTACGAGTCAGTCACAATCTGCACTGTGGCCTTCGTGAAGCTTCGAACACGCACGCAGGATCTTGCCATGAGAGCGTTCTCATCGGCAGAGAAGGCACGGCAAAGAGCTACCTTGATGAATGGCGCGAGAGCTGTATTGCGGGAGCGCAGGAGGACTATCCAGCGAATCTGGACAGTGGCGGAAGCAAGAATGGTGGGATTCCGCCAATATACGACCAAGCTACGGCAGGGTCATCCTCTCCAGGTTACGGCGAAGCTGTTGGGGACTCATACTCAAGACTGAGATCAAACAACATGCGCCGACGGGACAGTATGCAAAGCCTCCGCTACATGATGGCCTATGATTGATCAGCTTAAGGGTATACTGTGTCCAAACAGTGTCCTCTTTCTCGGGATACGCCTGGGCTTGTTTAGCCAACGGGAATACTTGGGTCAGACACCTCTCTCACATGATAAATGGGTCATCAAATCAGGATGCCAAATGGACTTTGCTTAATTTCATCATTCCCATGGCGATATGCACTTGCTTGTCCACGCATGCCATCCATTCCTGCATTCACATGTTCTACATGAGCCTCCCATGATTCGATACACGAGGTGGCAGTGATGCCGATGGCAGCCGAAATACCTTGGAGCGTACATGTGCCTCGGTATACTCTGCTGTGCCGGCTGGTAGAAGTCATACAAGCCCCTTGCAGGCGCCGGCGCCTCTGCTCACTATGATGGCATACCCAGAGGTTCTCAGCATTGGCGGGCGATGTGGCACTCTGCAATGCTACACTGACTGGCGGTGACGGCATACTCGTGTATAGAGTAGTCCCCAACGGAGCAACATCCGATAACGAGGATTTGTGATGGCCTCCTCGCGGCTACTGGGTACCAGTCATCACAGCAGTCAGCAGGCATGTGTGCCAACCCCGCTGCGATCTTCTTCAGGCGGCACATGGAAGCACTGGGGCAGCATATGCGCTCTGGAGGATATCTGATCGCGGTGAAGGCGAGCTAGATGTTTGGCCACCATCGTTGACGACTGGTGCGAGTCTGACCCAGACTTTGGCAAGCCTTCACTGTCATCGTAGGTACTCGAGCTGGTCGAGAGCGCTTCCCCTCCGACGACCAAGACGGACAGGCCGAATATCTCCGGTAGCGTCGAGAAATAGCAACGTTGCAACGAGGGACCATTGGCCCATGATGTTGTCACGATGGGGAGTCCATCCGCCAACCAAACGCCGTTGGATGCCAAGCTTCACACAACCTTGACCACTTTCTTCTTAGCGCCAACCCAGGATTCCCCACAGAGATCTAATCATCTAATCTCTTCCGGGCCTCGTGATCGACTACGCACCAGATCGAATATCGCTCCACCACCTTCAATGAACTGATCTATCACCAATTAGTCACTCTTGCATGTCATCCAACCCCCAGCCAGCCTGCGACCTGACATTCTCCATCCCTCGTCCCCGTCCATCCACCGCCGCATCTGACACACCTTCCCCACAATCTGCAGCGGCTGCGCATCTAAGGCCATGACGTTTCACCGCACGGGCAAGGAGCCTCATTGGGCTCGATGAAGAATTGGTCATGCGAATAAGAATTCGCCTGCACAATGGCGTCACACTTGTATACAGTTGCGCTTGGCGATGGGTAGAGCCGCCTGATCTCACCCTTTCGTGCTTCTACCGGCACAATGGGACCGTGTCAGGATACCTTCACCCAAGGCGGGGAAGGGAGCATGAGGAGCATATCCGCCAGGATGCCCGTGTCTCCTATGTAGCAGTGTCCTGCGCTTTGAGTGAAGACTATATAAATCGGTAGGTGCACGCTCCTTTGTCACAGCTCCATCCCTCGCAGATCTTTATCAAGAAGTGTATTCTTTCTGGTACCATTAGCCATCTGGATGGCTTTTGCATAGTTGCATATATCATCCACCATATCCTCTTGAATACCAGCTATACTACCGCATTCTCGTGTCCTACTATAACCACCATGCTCTACAACGGCTTTCTCCAGAAGGCTGCTCTTGCCCTTGTACTGATAGGTAGCGCACAGGCTGCACCCGCAGGCTTGTATGGCACCTTTCCTTACTCCTCTCCGGCGCAGCCAACTAACTTCTATCAGCCGTTTTAAGAGCCGGGGACTATCCTTCGATTATAACAACAACAAAGTGCGAGGCGTGAATCTGGGAGGCTGGTTCGTCCTCGAGCCTTGGATCACGCCTTCCATCTTCAGCGAATGGGCAAACTCCCAAACTGTCGTCGACGAATATACGTACACGAAAACTCTCGGCAAGGCCGAAGCATCTTCGCGTCTGACCAATCACTGGAATACGTGGATCACCCAAGCCGACTTCAACGCTATTGCGGCCGCAGGCTTGAACCATGTCCGAATTCCTATTGGCTACTGGGCCGTAGCGCCTCTTGACGGTGACCCGTATGTCCAGGGCCAGCTGCCTATTCTGGATCAAGCTATCGGCTGGGCCAGAAGTGCAGGCCTCAAAGTCCTGCTCGATCTACACGGAGCACCAGGCAGTCAGAATGGCTTCGACAACTCCGGCCGCTATGGACCGATCGCCTGGCTGCAAGGTGATACGGCCGCGCAGACAGTCACGGCCATCCAAAACCTTGCACAACATTACTCGCGCGACTCCGATGTCGTGACAGCGATAGAGCTCCTCAATGAACCCGCCGGTTGGGCTTTAAACCTCGACGGTATCAAGAACTTTTACAACAGCGGCTACCAGACCGTGCGCGCCAATGCTGGCGATACTGTTGTGTGCATCCACGATGCCTTCCTGGATTTCCAGAGCTGGAACGGCTTCTTGAGCCAGCCGAATGGAAATGTCATGCTCGACACCCACCAGTACCAAATCTTCAGTCCATCTGAAAACGCTATGTCGCCCGCCGCCCATGTCTCTACCGCTTGTGCCCTAGGCCCCAAGCTCGCTGGCACCGACAAATGGACCATCGTCGGCGAATGGACAGGCGCCCAGACCGATTGCGCGAAATGGCTCAATGGCCTTGGCAAAGGCGCTCGTTACGATGGCACCTTGCCTGGGAGCTCGACTGTTGGTAGCTGTAACGGAAAGTACACCGGTACTGTCGCGGGGCTTTCCAACGATGATAGGAACAACCTCCGCCATTTCATCGAGGCTCAGCTCGACGCTTATGAGAGGCACACTGGCTGGATCTTCTGGACTTGGGTCACGGAATCGGCGCCGGAGTGGCATATGAAGGATCTTCTCGCCAATGGGCTGTTTCCTCAGCCGTTGTCCAGCCGACAGTATCCCGGGCAATGTGGCTACTAGACCTTGTCCAAGGGACTTGTCCCTACCCTCGGCTTTACCAAACAATCAACTCAGCATGACTCTCGCTACCTTCCACCCATCCCTGCCCTTCGCCATGATGTCGACCACCATCCGTTTCGCTCTCTCCATGCCGCCCGTTCCCTTACCGTCCAACACCGACTCTCCTCGCTTAAGAGACCCACACTCCACAAGCACGGCTATCAACCGTGTATCGCATCTGCGTCTTCATGATCCTCACCTTTCACGACTCAACGCCCGCATTCTTGGATTTAGCGTCGCGCTCACACTCTCGCTCTGCCGGCCAGCTGCAACAGAACCGCATCATCACACGACTTTACGCACGAAACGTTCGCTGAGATACCCCCCAACCGCCTATGACCACCGTCTGAGATGATGTGGGATGGCATTGCATTCGCTCTGCTGGCCAGTTTTGCTGTTGGATACGAAAAGCGATGTTTTGCGTCCTGCTTCAGCGATCGCTTGATTGAGTGATGGTGTGTATATAGCACGTGAAGCCGTGTCTGTACATAGCACCAGTTGAATTAAGACAAACTACTCATATAACTTGTTTTGGAAATTGCAAACCTTCACTCATATCCTCTTCTTCTTCTACAACCTTATCTTGTTCGATTTTCGGAAAAGAAGAAACCCGGAATTCCATCTCATCTTTTCTTATCTTTTGGCATCATTCTAACCACAAACCAATCTCCTGTCACTCACCAAAATCCCGAATCAATCCACATCCAAATCCCCTCTCTTTCCCTAGCTCTTCCAAAACGAACTACGAAACCACTTCTGCTCTGCGCATCATTGTTATTGCTACCGCCACAGATTCCCCACCTCTTACATCCACAACCTCGGCCTTCAGCTCCGAAACCTCGGCACGCCTCCGTTCCCTCCACAACTGCCACCACCCTCCCTCTACCTTCCACCTTTCCGCCCGCCTGCATTACGCATCCCCTCCCACCCCCAACAATCTTCTCCTTCTCCCCAGCGCCAATCAGAAACGTCGCGTCTCGCGCCACTTGTGGCCGATGAGGAGCTTTCCCAACAAGGGGAAGGAGTTGGTTTCGCGGCTTGGCCGCTGGGGTGGAGAACACATGCGTTTTCTGATGCGTCCGGGGTGAGGTGGAGGGGGGGATGCGTGGAGTTGGTGGTGGTTGAGGAGGTTGTGGGGGCATGGATATGTGGGGTTCGGGAGTGGCGGGGGGGTGGTGGGTGCTGGCTTCTGGTTTTTGCTTCCGTAACGGGAGAGGCTGGTGGTCATGTGGAGCCGTGGCATCATCGCGGTTGAAGCGCTTGTTGTCCAGCTGCGTGCGGTGCGTCACCACGACGCGAAGCGTCCAACGAGCCGCGTTGAGCAGATCCAGTGCCGTTGGGAAGGCCTCGAGAGCGGGGATGCGCTGGTGCGATCGTGGTTGAGGATGGAGAGCTGGCGTGGATATGGATTGTGTGGGTGTGCGGAGAGGGGGGGAGTGTTGGCTCTTCTCATTGTTTTTCTTTTTCAAGGAAGGGGTGGGGATGGTGGTTGTGCGGAGCTGGAGAGGTGCGATTCAGGGGATGGTGTTCGGCTGCGCGTCGCTGTGCGGCCACCAAGGAAGAAAAGTTCAGGGAGCTGGTTTTTCCTGGACGACGGCTTGGGCACCGTTGGTGGGGCGTGAGAGGGGATGTCGATGCTGTTGGAGGGGATCGGTGCGCCGGGGAAGGTTTCCCTTCGCGGGCCGTGGGAGGTTGGGCAGAAGCGTCACGGGCACATGTCCAAAGCTACATCTCAAAAGCTCTTCTCACCCATTGACCGAGCTTTCAGCCGCCCGGAAAATGCAGCGTCGCTCGATACGCCTCCACCTCCCTCCCATGCCACACCACGAGCACTCTCTGAAGGAAATACGCGCCCCCCTCCTCGTCGTCCAGCACCCCCTGCAGCACGCTCCACCATCCGCGGACGCTGCCCCTGATCCTCACCACCTTAACCTCCTCTTCTGCTTTCGCGGCGCCGTTTCTTCGGTTGTTCCCGCTCGTGGCGTCTCCCGAGATCGTAGCCCCCTCCTCCTCAAAAGCTTCCAGCTCCGGGATTTGAGTCTCAATAATTTTCCGCACGCGCACGAGGTAGAAAGGTGGGGAGAGGATCAGGGCGAAATATGTCGCCTCCGGGGGATGGGCGACGCCGTGCGCGAGAGCGGAGGCGTCGTTGGCGAAGGAAGAGAAATTGGCGGCGCGGAGGGGGGGCTGGTTGTCGCGGAAGTGGTTGGCGATGAGGGCGCGGTTGAGGCGGGTTGGGGGAGGAGGGTGGGTGCTGGGTGCGGAGGAGGGGTGGTGGTGGTGATGGTGGTGGGTGAGGGTTTTGAGGGCTTTCATGGTTGGTTGGGAGGTATGTTGGGAGGTATGTTGGGGGTTGTGTTGGGGGGAGGATGGGGGAGATGGTGGAGAGGTGTGAGGGAAGTGGTAGAGAGGTGTAAGAGAGGTGGTAGAGAGGTATGAGGGGAGTGAAAAAGTCGGCGAGAGAGAAGTTTGCTGACCGTGGTGATGGGAGTGGTAAATATGGGCAACTAAGGGATGGCGAATCGATAAAACTTTTTTTTCGTAAGGTAGCGCAGAGAGTGGACACGACGTCATCATATGCTAGTCCTCTTTTGGTAGATGGTATCGATTTTTGCGTTGAGACAGATGTGCAATTGCCCGTGGCGATTCCAGCGTAGCAAAAACAAAGGAGAAACATGCTGAGTGTTTCCAAAACATGCGAAAGAGGTATAAGACATGGGAGAAATTGGATTGATGACCCCATCCACCGCATGATTCTTGAACTCCGCAGATCGAGTTTCCATTTGATAGCTTGATGAAAGGAGACAATCCACGGTTTGCACCAAATAAAGAAGTAAGAAGACACTCTTTAACCAGTAGTACTTGTTCAAGGTCTGAAGAGCCACACTCTCGGCTTCATCATTATTCTTCTCCGTCCCGATCTTTACATTTCTATCGTTAGTAATATGCATACACTGTTCATCCAAAGCCCGCTCTCTACCCGGAAACAAAACATGCTCGCTCGCTGACGTGGGTATCCGATAGGCAGAAAGAAAGAAAAATCAAGAGTGCACCGACCCATCAAGCAACCGCCAACGCCTTTCTGTCTTTCAGGCCTACTGAACCATGAAGCCGTAGATGCTGTGGTAGGAATACTGAAATCATAAGTCGCCGCGACCGACTTCGCGTGTAGGCGCTTGTGCAAGAGAAGGAGAGTAGATAGAAATGACCTGCTGGAGTCAATACCTGCTTTGACTCAGGAAATCCACGGCAATCCCGTCAGGACGGCCGGTGATGGTTCGTATCCGGAATTGATACTCGTCCCTCAAAGTCTGCCGGCCCAAGAACCTGTGCAAACGTCAATGGTTTGGAGGTATGCGGCCGTACTATCCTGCTGAAGTTTTCTGGTTCACGCCGGTGCTGCTGCTTGCCCGAATCGAGCAATTGGCGCCGGACCTTGGGATAAGGCGAAGGCGGAGGCACCAGCAGTGTGCCAGGTCCGTATTTGATGGCTACGCCAACTGCCAGTACGATTGTGAGCGAGAATTGAAACCATAGCCGGAGCGTCCGTCTCAAGGATGGCTCCTCACAGTCTTCGCAAGGGAAGACATGCGGCTCTTCGCAATCCTGCTTTGCTAGCACAGGGGGTGTTCCTTTGCTCCTGTCGCCACTTCGATGCGCCAGAAAGCATTGAGCTGTCCTCCTCCGACTGGCGCTGGCAGAATACGGCCTCCAATCAAATGCACTCGCTGGCTGTACCTCACCTGTCACCTTGTCAGTCTGCCGTTCTCCATTCCCAGACCGAGACCCGAAAAGCACACCTAGAAGCCACCATCCTATTCCGCCGAGTCGCGCGGCACCGAGCGTCCATGCGTTGTAGAGGAGTCGCTGAGCCAGGACCCTGGGGTCTTGTTTCGTGCGAGTGATCATGCTTGTGAGGCGCGTGCAGAGACCGGAGACGTTGCGTGAGGCCACGGCTGTTGATGGAGGCGACTTTGGAGGAGAATAGATGTGGGTGGGCAACCTTGAGGGTTTCGGTGCGATTTCTGAGGGAGGGGTGATGTGCCTTTGCCGTAGATGCGCCTTTGGTGATGACGGTGATGAAGGTCTTTCATCGATACCAATCAGGATCGAATCTGACTCCATAATATGCTCATCAAGTTGATTGCCCACCGTGCCTTTCTCAACGGGACCAATTTCCTCATTTACTGGTATCAGGCCATCCTCGAATGAAACAGCAAAGCTTGAATCACTAGCATCCAGATATGCTTGTTTGAGCTCCTCTTCGAGGCTCCTCGGTCTCGGTCGCTTCTCTTCAATTTGCTTTGATGACTCCCTCATTGCCTTTGTAAGGGTCTCTTCTACTGTCGGTGGCGGTGATTGAAGGGAAGATAAGTCTTCCAAGGTCTCACTTGGACTTTCAGATCGGCCCTCGAGCGACCTCAGCGTTTGCGCTTGTGCCCATGTGTTGGACCGTACCCGCTTTGGCTGAGTAGGCGTTCCGATGGGCGAACCACACTGTTCTTGCGATAGAAATGCGATAGTCGGATCTAGGGAGAAATTCGAAATGTCGCGTTTATACGCATCGGATACTTGGTAAACCGGGGCCGAAGCTGGCAAAGATGCTGTACCTGCTGCACTTGGCAGGATCAACGTCTTTAGGGTACCACATCCAGAAGGAAACCGTCTCATTCGGCGTCGACGGTGAGTAAATCTGGACGGGCCATCGCGCTCGGTAGCAAGCGGTAGGCCCCACGATGAAGCCCCATAAGACGAATTAGAGTGAAGAGAGGTTGGTCGCGATGAAGAGGATGCAAACGAGCGGTCGAAGGTCGATGTGCCGGAATCTTCGTCGAACACACCTGCATGCTGGGAATCAGTCCTCGGGCCGGGCGACCCCAGGACATCCTCGTCGCCGTAGTTGCTCGGCTGCTCCGGTGAGCCAGAGATGCTTGAGTCTGATCTCAAGGTTCCCGAGTGCCAAAAGGTGGATTCACCAATGGTAGAAAGTGACAGCCGCACACCTCCTGCTGGTGATAGCATTGACCGCGGGCGTGGTGTTCTTTTCTGCGGATCAATCTTGCCAGGTGAGGAGGCGGCCGATCCAAACTCAAGCTTCGTAGGTGACTGTACCAACAAGCTGGTCAAGACATCAACCCTCTTCTCTAGATTTGCATTCGTTATCTCCAATGAATCCGTATCCTTGAGCTTCAGCCGCAGTGTCTCATTCTCGAACTCCAGCTCCTTGATTTTCATCTCCTTAATCTGCCCCTCATCCTCAGCGGCCTGCATTCGCGATTTGAGGCCAGCCTGCAGTTCCAATCCCTGCTCCATGCCCTCCTTCACCCTCTCTGCAAAATTCTTCTCCCAGTCCGCCACTTCATGTCGTAGATTGCGCGCCTCAACAGTGAGTGCTCGGAGCTTTGTCGCACGTGTTTTGTTGGTGTTCGGGGAGACAAGAGTATCCAATTTGGCGTTGAGAGCTGTGAGCTGCGACTCGAGATGCTCGATATACTTGGATGCCTCGAAACTCGTCGATCGAAGGTTCAAGCGGCTCGCGTTGCGCCCTTTAATCTGTTTGGCCAGGGGCGAACTCAGCGGGGGTGGTGTCCTTTGATTCAATGAACCTTCACGTAGTGTCATCATGTTGACTGGCGACGTTTTGAGGGAGATTGGTGAAGAGTTGCTGCTTTCGTTATACCAAGATCCGCCGTTCAGCGAGCTTGTTGACTCGGTAGCAGTACAGTCCTGGAAGATGCTACCTAACCTTTGTCTTGGAGCCTTCTTCTTCCCTCTCGACGAGTTGTGAATCTCCTGCAAGATATTCACTGGGCTTGGCGGCATATCCTCGCCGTATAGTATTCTTCTATCGGCACTCAATGGGGAGTTCTCGTTGTTTACGGGCGCACCGGAGGACTCAGAATATGACTGCGAGCGGAAAATCGGACTTATGCGTCGAGCTGGCAGAAAGCTGCCACGGAAGCCAGCGTTACGCAGCTGCAGTCGCCTGCTCTGCTGAGTGAGGCCATCATACTGTCTTGGGGACGTGTGAGAATTGTTCAGTGAAGGTGTCGCCGGCGCCGCATGCGACGGTTCATTGGGCAACACAGAGGAATGCTCCATATCTTGAGAAATGCCTTTGGGGTGTGACCCATTCCTCGACGATGGGTTGGGCTAACTAACGCCAACTGGCAGCGCACAAACGTTGGTCATAAGATGTTCATACGTCATGACGAAAAGAAAACAAAGACAGCTGAGCATATGCACATTAAGTGCAACACTCGAATGAACGAGTGAAGCAGTCAGCTGGGCGCCAATTGAGGCCAAAGTGTGGAGTTTGAATTGTTTACGGTGGAGCCGTTGCTGCGTGCCCGGGCCCCGAGGGGGACGGGCCCGTTTCAGGGGCTCGGCTGCGGGGCTCGTCATGCCCGGAAAGTTCAAGCTGCAAGCAATACTTTACATGATCTCATATCCAGATCTGCCAACCTGTTCTCTCCAAGGTGCATTGTCAAGTCAATGGCAGCATCAGTACATCTCCACGTCATCCTGTCGTCTCTGTCTCATACCAATCGACGGACTCAGCTAATCGATGTTAAGAGCACTCTAACACCCGATTCGACTGCTGCAGATCGATGCAACAGGCCCCTCTCCGTCACGCACGAGAAGGGGAACAAGTAGGTCAGCAAATCTTTCATCTTTCCAATGCTCGAGACCTTCCGACACCTTCCGACACCTTCGTGCCTTGAAGGTTTGACTCGACCAATATGTGAGCAATCCCATGGACATTTGCAAAACGTCTGCAACGGAGCTGCTCTATGAGCTGCAGCATGTCAACAACGGCACTCTTGATTTCAATCTCGATTCCACGCTTGAACCGGTCTTGTGAGCCATATTGGATGCCTCACCCTCTGACGGAAAGGAATTTCCTTTCGGTGCAGCGAAAGCAAAGCATACTCGAACACCAACTCGTTCTAACAAGGTCCGGTGAGTCCAAGGTTGTAACCGGCGATAGAGGTGCCGTATCATTCGCTGCTAGGACACTGCTATTGGCATGAGCTGCTATCGTCGACGCGGAATCCATGCCCCAGACAAGGGTCAGACTCCACTTTCTCAGCGGCCCAACATCCACCTTTGCATAGTTCATATTCCTTGAACGCTCCGGACCGGCGAAGCATTTACCCATCATCCATACCGCCTCGTTGATCAAGCTTCTCACTGTGAAAACGTCTGGGTCCCCGTAGATAGAAATGACACTGATCTGAACGAGGCAATTGGCAGCATACCACTGCTGGCCATCGAAGCTTTGCCAGGGCAGAGGTATACCTGAGCCTGGTTCGTCAAGCATCGACAGCAACGCTGCAAGGCAATCTGTGAATGCACCTGCAGGCTCAGCTATCGTTCTTGCGCATCGGACAGCTGGGCGAGCTCTAAGAGAGGGCATATGGACCGCGAGGCTTGAAGGACCATTGGTATCATCGGATCGATATACAGAGACCGAAGAAGGTAGATGAGGCGTTCTGACGGATGATGCGCTCCCGACCCTGGTAGAACCACTTTGTTGTATCGGAGGGTTGATTTCCAGACGATAAGAAGGAAGTGGGCCAGCAAATATCATTGCACTTGAGGATGGTGTCACTCGGTCCGTAAGGAAACAGCGGTACAACAGAAACATGAGATAGTTGGGTAAGTCCCGTACGTCAATTGTCGCTCTAGGTTCACCGACACCGATCGCAGTGATGGTGCAACCGTTCGGCTCATCCTGCCAACGCTTGAAATCGAAGGATCGAGGATCTGTTGGTGTGCCTCGCATCTGGGCCAGTACTGCAAGGCAATTTATCACAGCGTCCGGTTTTTCTGCGCCTGTTTGACATCGAAACGATTGATACGAGTTGCCCTGGCTCGTGTTCGACGAAGCGGTAACTTTGTTGACATTGGGCAAGGTTTGAGATACTAACACAAGCGTCGCGAGAAGAAGACACAAGAGAGTCGCCGTTGGTCTCATCTCTTCCTATACTGCTCTTCACCCAACAGTAACACCAAGAAAGGCATCTTGTTGAGCAGGGCCATCGCGCATCGCAATTACTCTTTCAGAAGCCGCTCGCTCGCGGGCAGACAATCTGCACGGGTATTCAATCGCACCGCAAGTACGCCCATAGCTCTGTAGTCCCAGACGCCTCCTAAAATCAGTAATTCTCCCGAGTCAGCCGCGGTCAGGTCAGTCAGCGGTCCCTCGGATACCGTGGCCTGTTTAGACGTCACGTGGACAGTGAGGCAGTGGTTGGTGCCGGTAGATCCCGCCGGCCAAATCTCCTTTTTACGCCCGGACTGGAGATTACTTCTTGTAATCAACCTCCAATGGAAAATTGGAAACACTCTAGGGCACGCCGCTTATGCAGGAGAATAACCATAAGCCCCGGAAGAAGGGCTTCTCGTGATTCATGATTGGTGGACCATCGCCTGACGCCTTCGTGTTGGAGAGGCGAATGACTGCGCCAGAACGGGCCCCAGGGTTGGATATCTCGCTCGCTCTCCTGTCTCTTTGAATTCTTACCGTACACATCTCACTGCATGCTCATCGTTTGGATCCTGTCTTTTGTTGTCACTCCAGTCGCTCTTTAGCAGTCACACGCTCCTTATTTCTCTGTTTCGCTGTCGCTCTCTTTTCAGCAATCAATACCAAACTCCAGACCCAATCTCCTTCAAGAACCACTTAAGTCACCTTTTTTCCATTTGAAGATGCGTTCCTCAATCTCAATCGTGCTCTCTGCAGCCCTCAGCCTGGCATCTGCTTGCAAAAAAGCCCCCTCGGGCAAGAATGTCGGGAACCCAATTGGCGCACGTAAGTCCACTCACCAGTTCTCTACCCACCTCTCGAA
>JAABUS010002482.1_pt1 | contig 34663 bp, 33 predicted proteins | sample 5560161 | NCBI WGS metagenome assembly JAABUS01 (sample SAMN10711885, study PRJNA513376) | rock metagenome | isolation source: Antarctica rocks | place: Antarctica: Victoria Land, Trio Nunatak nord | collected 2016-01-04 | reverse complement strand
GCTCGCCATGCTCACTGCGATCACTCCTGATCCGAGCGATCAGAGCGATCATTCCGAGACCCTGATTACCTAATGATTACCTAATCATTGCTGTTATGTAATCACACGCGGGAGAGTCCTAACACTTGTGTATGTAGCTATCTAGTTGTACCTAAGTATAGACTAGTCATATGTGTACTAGTGTGAATATCAGGCTAACAGCGTCTTTTCGAGCTTGAAGTTAACACGCAGTGATGATGTTTGCGTCTTGCGATAGATGCAATCAATTTTGCACAAGGCTTTTAGCCAGTGCAATCTTTCTACAAGTCTCTGCATTTATGCATCATGATTGACTCGTGAGATCTCATTTCCTGTAAGTGCCTGCGATGTTATAGCTCACTTGCCTGTATTTGTTAGACTTAGCTCTCGATCTGAATGACTTAGCCAGCAAGACTTTGTGAGGCGAATTGTGATGCTACAGAAATCAGACAATGCTATGAATGATTCAGAATCATATATCAAGCGTGTTGCTTTCATTCAAGCTTATACAGTGTTATTCACTCAAGAACAAGACAGAGATATCACACAACATTACTAAAGAAATATATCTCATTACTCGTTCTTGCAATGCCGATTGTACAGACAATCAAAGATCGATATCTCGATAAACAAAAGCTACACAATCTATTGCAGATCTTATTTCCAAATGAAGATTACGAGTGCGAAGTGCACATTACTTCGTTCCTTCTATAACTTAAGCGTATTGACCTCGATATTTTAGTTCAAAGACAATATAGAATCAACGATAACACTTTGTAATCTTTCAAGAAAACTCATTGAGATGATACTCTTTCTTGTATTAAAATTCAATTTGTCAAGGTCAGTGCTGACTTCACTTAAGACTGAGATAGAAGAAATCAAGAGTAAACTCTGAGCAATGTGTATTACTGTTCGATGATGAGAGAGACTTTGGTGAAGATTCAGTATTTTGTGAAGAATTCATGAAAGCGTAAATTTACCCTTTCATGTTGTAGTGAATGAGTCAGAAGATGATATTAGTATTGAGAACTTTTAGCTTCTATCGACCTTCTGTAGCTACGAAGTCGTAACCTGTTACAAAGAACATCTAAACTTCACTGAGTGCTTCTGAGTATTCAACTAGTATCAGCTCTTTTACTGCAAACTTCATTCTTTGCGCACATTTAAGTTCGCCTACTTCTGCAAGGCAAGATGAGTAATAGATGCTTCTCAATTTGAACATTGAGACGCAGTCATCTTGATACGTTAGATAGCTTTCCTATCAGATTACTCGATTTGACAACTTCATATCACAAGTTTTCTAATCTAACATGCTTGTAGAGTCTGCTCAAGCACTGCAAAGTATGATCAATTTCAGTGTGAGTAGACTTCTTGACGTCGACAGTCAGTCAATATCTATCGATTTTGAGGTGCGACGACTCTTTCACCTCACCAAGATGCGAATCGAGAGACTTTCGCTTCGACGATTAACGTCAAGATAAGTTATGAGAAGAATAAGTCAGCTCAGTGAAGACTGCTTACATATACTGCAATGAGAATCGATAAAAGAATATTCAGCAATATACTGAAGTTGAAAGAAAACTTACTCGTAATATTACGTCAGCTAAAATCTTGTAATTCAGGAAAATGAAACTATCTAATAGACAGCAATAGAACATAAACGAGAATCATCTTTCATTCATGTATGAAAATTAATAGTCGTTATTTGAATCTTGAGGTTTAATGACTGATAGTTGTATGAATGCAGCGTTCTTCGTCAACAGAACACTTGAGACTATATTCAACTAAGCTATCAAGCTTTCGCATGTTTAATGCGAACTTATCGAATTTTCCCATTACTTTGAGACCTCGTACGTGACTTCGAAATCAAGTTCGAGTCAAAGAATGAGAACATTATCAATCTAGACTTCAGAACAAGTGTCACGTAGCTTTCACAAAGCTCTTTCTGTGAATGCTGACCATCTGTTAACATAACTTTAGCGACGAAAGATCTGAAGTGTGCTATAATGTTCGCTATTTCAAGAAGCACAATCGTAGAGATACGAAAGCGATCTGATCTGAAAGACAAGTGACTCTCTATCACACTTTCGACTTGAGTAAGCAAAGCTTCTTATGAATTCTCATACAATCATCAGAAAGTATAGAGTCTTGACTTCAAAATGTGATGCATGATATGCAGAGTCAAGATCTTGTACCTTCTGAACACTTTGATTTACACGCAATGTTCGCACTAGTTCTTGCAGCAAACTGAAGATCGTACATCAACTATCTAGAAGATCAGCTCTCAGAATTGATGAGATCAATGAAAAGTTAGATATGTTTGATATGCTGACTGACGTACTGATGCATCAGAATGAGAAGACGTTGAACTCCTCAGTTGTAAACGCTTGTAAGCTCGACTATTCTGTCACATTTCGTGATGCTCAAGATCTGAAACTTGTTCGACGAAAACTCTTGAAAGCGTCGCTGATTCTAAGATCAAGTGTGAATGTTGAACGATTCTTAAAGACACATATTGAGGAAGTTGCGCGAACTCTGCAACAAAGCAAGATTTCAGGCAGTCTTGAGATGTTGAATCAATACGCTGCTAGCCTCGAAATGCACGCAAGAATCGTGAATGCTCTCTTGAAAAGATTGAGTGAAATCAGCAAGCTGGTATCTGATACACGTTCATGCTAAATAGAGATTCTTTGCAGCTCACAAATTCTAGATATTTCATATGCTAGAGCATCGACGTGAAGAGATAGGTTTGACAACGAGTGAGACTATTCGCAACGATGATCATCACATTAAACGGCTCACGAAGCAAACGACAGCTGCGAGCGACTTGATGACAGATTTAACGAAAAAGATGCGCAACGATTCAAAATTTATTAAGATGATTACATTTCTGACTCTTCTCTACGCATCAGCGTCTTTGACTGTCGTAAGTTAGCTTCATCAGATAGACTCTTGAACAGACGTTGACTGCTGATGCAGACGACGTTCAGTTCTAACTTAGTGCAGGTTGAAAGAACATCAGAAGATAGAAACATGTATATGATATTGATATCGAATTTCTGAAAGTACTCTCTACTGACAATTATTATGATGATCATCACAATGACGCTAGCGTTGTGTTGGAATAAAAATTGACCTACACGTGAGCAGAGACTTCTTCAGCGAATTCTCTGAAGTATTAACGCAGAGTTGACGAGAACGTATGAAATCTATTGTGCAAAGCTCTCTGTAGACTCGAAAGATGATGATATTGATCGCATTTTTGATCGATTTCTTTGATTGAGTTACTGCAGTCTATGTTCAACTGTTTTTCGAAGAAAGAGACTCAATAATGAATTATAAGAAATGAATTTTGCACCCGTTTGCGCTCTAATGAATATTCTTCTGCAAAGGTCAAATTGAAGTCGAATTGCTACAGCAAAACTAGACTAAGCATTTCGAGATGAACATAACAACATTCTCATTGAAATCGTCTCTAATATTCTCGAGTGAATACTTTTTCTTCTGTTTCTTCACGTAAATCGTCAGACAATATTGTATCGCGACATCATATATATCGCTCATATACATCTTGATCACAGATACGTACTTTTTCAGAAGCTTTGCTAACATTTTCTTTCGCGATTTCTCAATTCTTGCAGTGATCAATTTCAAAGATGTTCAGAAGACGATTTTCATAAGCATCATGCCAACGCTATAGTAATCAAATTTCTGACGAAATCGTACTATGAGATTTGTGCTATTGTTCGCGTATGATAGAGCATTTCCTTGATATACAGAATGCTGATACTTCATTTCGAGCTCAGATAGCGAAGAGTAAGCGTTGTCGTCATTTACACGACTGTGATTGAAATCAATGAAATATGGGATAGAAAGAGACGTCGCGATACTTGGAAATGCGTCTGAGAAGCAGATAATGTTGAGTGCAGATATGCCTTTGTGCAATCAGCCGTCACGATGAAAGCTCAAAACATGCAATATCAAGACGATCGCTAACTTATAGCGTTGCGTCAATGAAGACTGTAGAGTTCTTGCCTCTGTTCTCTTTAAGATCGTTACAAAATTAATGAGTACTGTGTTCTGAGCTTCGAAGAGTAGTTTGTATACGATGTCAAATCGACTTCGCGTAGGTTCAGAGTAGTAGTCGCAGCATCGCAGAATGGGAAAGATGAAGACGCTTTTGCTACGCAAGAATGCTATAGCATTGACGCGTTTGAGTAGTTCGTCTTCGCGAGAGCTTCATGTCATTTCGTAGGTCAAAAATTTGATGAGAACAGGTTTGTTCTCGAGCTCTAAATTGTCAATTTGATGAGAATCTAGGTCGAATCACGATCTCTTAATGAATTCTCTGTTCAATCGAAGATCTTGATTCTGATGATCTTGACGCACTATAGCAGAAGCGACACTTCTCATAGTTGCAAGACATGCAAAACGCCTGCAAATTCGTTCAATCGATGACGAAGAGCTATCTTCATCGAGACTGTCACTTAGAGTTTCCTGAGCCAATTTCAAGATCTCTTGAAACTGTGTAGAGTTATTCTTGCTCAGCATCGTCTCTTTCAACCGATCAAACATCATGCGATGAACAGCAAGAGGTTGGTCGTCCCAAAGCTGATTCTGTAACTGTTGTAAGCGATAATAGAGACGAAACGCAGGCTGGCTGAAGAACGTCTTCTGCAATTCTGTTGCAATCACGTCGATTTCGATTTGAATATTGATGAGAAGTAGCTGCAAATTCTTATACTCATCAAAAGAATGATTCATCGCAAATCAAGTAGAGCAAGAAACATTCAACAAGTCTGCATTCAACTCGATCGTCTCACTTCAGATTCTCAACCTTTTCATCTCGATCTTCAACTCTAGGTTCAGCGATTTCACATCTGTACTCAAGATTGAAGTGATTGCGAAAACACGCGTCTGCTGTGTCAGATGAAATAGAAGTCGAGTGACGTTCACTGCTGAGAATCTTTGATCTGAATTGAACTGTAGAATCTTGTTCACTATTTCAGTCAATAATCTCAGCTCATCAGACGAATTCTGTTTGCAATGTTTCAAAAATCTTTGCACGTCTGAATTAATCTCTTTATTCTCAAAGAAAATGTAGAAGATACATGATTCAACCTTTAGTCTTCTATCTTCAGTAAATGATTGAACTGCTGTAGAACCCTTTGTCGACTCAACGCTGAGATATGCTAGAATTTCGGCAAGAACACAACTCAAGAATCAAACATCACTTGCTCTTTCAATTCTTTCACGCTTGAAATCGTTCGTAATGATCTCACACTCTGACATCATGTAATACTCTTCGCCTGCTTTAAACGTCGTTTGTGAGCCATCTTTCGCCATCCGCAGTTGTGAAAGATCAAAGTCAGATAATAGCAGCTTTTCATTGCTGAACAGAATATTTTTCGATTTGATGTCATAATGACATTCGACTTGTCGTATGTTGAGCTGAGGAAAGAAGAAGTTATGAATCGACTCGAGAGCTGAGAAGAGTTCTCATAGCGATTCGAAGATCTCGATCTGGTTCCGAAATTTCAGTGAGCGATGAGGAAAATTTAGAAGATCTTCTAAATCTTCGTTCGCAACTGAGAAGAGAAAATTGTGAATTGTGCCTTTCGTGAAGGCGATTATGAGTCGAATGATATGCAAATGCTGAAGATAACGAAGGGCGAAAAGAATGCTGACCTCGTGATCGAACTCTTTGACCAAGATTTCTTTGTCGTCTGATCGTTCTAATTGTTTGCAGATTAGGTCAATATCAAGCGATTGTGTTGACATGCTTCGATGTTGCGTGTTTTCTAACATAGCCAGCTCGTTGACCTCGGTCAAGATGCCTAACATATGGTGCGATCTATGTATAGTTACTCTATAGATCTTCGCAAAGCCATCTTTGTCAATGAGAATCTTTTTTAAGAATGAAAGAATGATTCGATCGTTAAGCTCACAACGTGATTGATTCTCGAAGAATATTGGCGCTAGAAAGCTTCACTGCCTGCGAAGAAACAGCTTGCCCTTTTCTGAATTCGAGAAATATCTGTTTCTTTCAGAGGCAGCCTTGCATTCAGCGAGATCTCGAAAAATTGATCTTTCTTGATGAATCGCGTAATACTTCGAATATCTTGAACAGTCGTCAGTGTAGCGAACGTTTTAAGACCTTCATTAAGAACTCTTTTTACTGTCTCATCGATGAGATGAAACTCGAGATCATGTTGTTTCAGAAGCTCGAGTACTTTGTCGTGAGTGAACAAAGCTTCGAGTTTATTGAAAGAAATGAATGGCTTGTGCTCGAAATTCTCGTGCTCGAGAGTGTCAAGGTCGAACGCAATATTCGTCATCATAATCTCATCTATGAGCAAAGAAAGGCAAGGCGAATACAAATTAAAGAGAGTGCGAAAATTATACGTTGACAACTACTCAATGAGTCATTTTGTTTCACATGTGCGCAGTTCGATGAGAAGAACATCACTTGCCTTCATTTGCCTTCATTTGCCTTCATTTGTCTCAGTCATCATAGATCTGTAAGAAAGGCAGCGACTACACGTCTCGAGACTGTGCAATCAGCCCTTCGACCGACGTACTAAAAGGCACTATTGCGTTCACTTGTGCGTTGACACACTGCGAAGATCGCTGATTATATACTTGGCTTTGTACAGAAGAGCATCCGGCCTAAAACCGGTCTTGAGTTTCAAACTCGTGAATTCAGATTTGATTTATACTAATTGTGCTGGTTTCGAGAAGTTCAACACGACAGATGGTCAAAAGCGACCATCTGTAATTACTAGAGAGTATAATATTCGAAGGTTGGCTGATCGAGCTGACCACGGCTGAGTCGGAAATTTATAAGTCAAGAGAAGTCTATTTAACCCTTCTCACCTCTCATTTCTAGCGCACAGCCTTTCACGCTTCGAGAGTCGATGAAAAAAGTTGTTAGACATCAAATTAAGCGATTCTCGCCAAACATCACCAAAAACACATACTAATCTATGAAGAAATTCATCAATTTTCTACTATTCTGTCTTTTAAAACTGAGTAGAGTATTCATTTCGCTTTCAGCACTGTTGCATTCTATCGTGTCAATTTGACTTGTCTTTTTTGACTTCTCGAGCATTCTTTTTACCCTTTGAGCTATTCAAAATGCACTCATTGATCTTCTTCAAAGTAATCTTCTTTCACTTCTGTTCTATGACCTTTCGTAGCTGCTTCGAAGTCGTGCATTTATAACGTTTAACGCGTGACTTCAGTATACGTCATACGTTTTCTATAGAATTCAAATCAGATGAGTTAGAAGATCAATTTTCGATAAATTTCAGCTTCATTTGCATCTTTCTGAATCGAGCTATGTTTTCTTCTGAACGCGTATCGTGTGAGTCATCGTTATTCTTCTGAAACATGAATTGATCTTCTGCTGATTTTACTTCTTTCTTTCTAGCTTTGACAATAGGTAAAATCTCGTTGACGTAACGTTCTTGAGTCATAGATTCACTCATCTTGTATGTCTTCTTTCTGATCTTTTCGTTCTTCTGCTGATAATTCTTCTCTTCTGTGTACTCGTAGAACATCAGCTCACTCTTGTAATCGACTTCTATCATAGCTCATATACTGAACTGAGTATCTGCAGTACGTCGACGTTTCTGTGTGCAATCTGAACAGTTTCTTTCCTGACGATTTCGTATAACTCACTCAGTATGTCGAGAATTTTGGTGAAAATGAACCTCGTCAGATCAATGTATCTGAAAACTGATTAAAATCTCATGCCTGTAGTACTGTGAAAGTAAGAGAAACATACTGATTTTCACTGTCACTTCTTTCACTTCTTTCACTTCTCACACATGTTCTTTCGCGTATCGATCTAATTTTGACTGATTCATGACTTCTGACAGCATCTACACTTGTAATATTCAGCCTGATTGAAGTGATTTTTGACTGTGTCAGCTTCACAGTTCAGCTCAAACTCGTCGACGCAGTTCTGTCACTTTCAAATGCGTTTATCGTAATGTTCTTTCATACTCTTAATCATCTTCTTAACTGTATCTTGATTCAGCTTAGTAGATCGTTCAGAACGATCTGCATCAGAACGTCGAACAGATGCATTGAGTCATGTGTATTGAGTACTACGTGAAACTTCTGTTTCTTTCTGTATATCTAGTGCTGAAAAACCGACTTTTTTCAGTTGTTTGACGTGTGCGCGACTGAGTGTGATTCATTCTGACGAAGCAGAAGGCTTGTTGTCTTTCAAATCAGATGTTCGAGGCCGTTTCATAACGATGTGATTGATGTTCTTCAGAAACTGCTAACAAATTTGATGATGTTTGACGAGAATCGCTTAATTTGATGTCTAACGACTTTTTTCATTGACTCTCGCTCGACGCTTTATTCTTGATTTAATTGATCAAACTTCTTCGTCTTTTTACTGTTTAATGCTTGAGTTACATTAGAATTATCTGGTATTCTGCTTTGTCTTTACACTGCTCAATGACTTGCATCAATATTGCGACGATGATCTTGTCTCTACACTGTTCGATGACTCGCACTCAGATTGCAACGATGATATTGTCTCTACATCGCTCAATGACTCGCATCTAACTCATCTGATACTGTGCATCTAAGTTATCTGCTGTAAATCTTTTATTTTAAAAATAAAAAAAATCATGATTGCAGTTATTTCATTTAAACGAACTTTAAAGTTAGAAATTTTAAATTTATATTTATCATATTATAAATTAATGTTTATATAAAACGTAAGATCATTATATTAAACAAAGAACTTAAATCATTTAAACATATGTTTTTTAACATTTATAAACAATGTGTTATGAGCATGCAATGAGATAGCTCAACTAATAAATTTATGATTACAATAAGATAGCTGACTGACTATTATACGTTGAATTAACAAAGATTTAAAAGTTAAGAAAGAAAGAAAAAGAAATGTAGAAGAATTAAAAGAATATGTGAATGCTCAGATATGCTAGACTCAACAAGATTTAGCTGTCTAGCTCATTTAATCTGATTTAGCTCAGATTTAGCTCAGATCTAGCTCAGATTTGAGTCAGATCTACTCAGCTTTATCAAGACTATCAATGATTGATTATAACATAATAAGTTATAAATTAAATAAACGTTAATGTAATATTTATGAAGAATGATGATTAAATTGCATGATTTGTAATTAAAACAACGTTTTTTAAATGAAGTACTCTTATCAATAAAAGACTTATGATGATTTTTAATGTTTTTAAGATTTAACAATTTTCTTTTATATTCTTTTTTATTACGCTTTTTAAATGTAAATTTATAATAAAGCTTTGAAAGAAATTAATCATTGTTAAAATCATTATTAAAAGATTAATTAGTTAATTCATCATCAAATTTATCATCGAAGTTAATAATAAATTTAAGATTAAACTCATCATCAATGTTAATAATAAACGTAAATTTAAATTCATTCTTGAATTTATTATTAAAACTTGATTAAAACTTAATGACGAATTTAATTATAGAATTATTATTTGCTTTATCATTGCATTAACTCTTTTTATAATTTTTATCGTTAATCTTTACATTATTAATATTAATTTCATTATTATTTAAATTAATAATACTTATATCATTAATTCTTAAAATCTTCGACTGCTTTTTCATAACTTTTTTAATTATAATCATGACTTTTTTTTCTGCAACTTTCTTAACAGCATTCTTTAAAAGTCTTTTATGATCTACGTGTTATGTATTATTATTATTATTATTATTATTTACTTAATTTTTGTTAATTGACAAAAGTTTAACATATTTTATTATTATTCATCTTATTAAACTTCAACTTTCTTTATTTATATCACGTCTTTGATTATTTAATCTTTTATCTTTATTTTAATTAATCTTTTTAATCATCATTATTTAAGTTTCTTTTCTTAATTTAAACTGTGTTTTAATTATATTCTTTGTTGCAATTGTTTAAGATTAAACGTCATGTTAAATATCTTTGCGTTTATGTTATTTGACATTTTTAAAAATTTTATATAAAAAGAAATCATGATCATATTTAAAATTTCAGTGAAGTATTTCATTATTAATGTTAATATAAAGTTAAAGACGAATATTAAAAAATTGATAAGCGAATGAATAATTTCTTAAAGTAAAATTAATGAACAGTTAAACGTGTTACGATTCTAGTCTTCGTCTATTCTTCGCCTATTCTTCGTCTATTCTTCGCCTAGTCTTCGCCTGATTTCATTCTAATCGGATCTAGCGAGAATCTGATCTAGAGATGATATCATTGAGACTCTGCATCATATGTGTAAGACGTCAACCCAATCGAGCCTAGCACAGAACTGAGAAACACACATATAAGAATCAAGTTCTTTCCTGTAGATACTTTTCTTTCTTAGCATTTATCTATTAGTTAAATGACATCTCTATGACTCGCTCTAGATCGATCTCTAACAAAACGAATTATAAAATTTATTTTAAATGATTGCAAAAAGTTTTAAAGTAATGAATAATGTTTTATTCAAGACATGAAGCGTATTAATAAACAAAGAAGTTTAAAGAATAAAATTTTCGTTTTAGTTAAAAGCTGTAAGCGCTTTAAATAATTTTTTTCTTAAGAAACTTCAACAACAAGTTAAAAATAATTGAAATCGAAAGTCAAAATATATTAAAATCATTAAAAATTAATAAATAAATAAAATTATCAACTGAGCATTTAATAAACTAAATGAAAACTATTTTAACGTCGTAACGTTCATTTTAAAATAATATGATTTTCGAAATACAATCATTATGATGATTTAAATTATCATGACTCGATTATGAGAAATTAAGAATGATCAAAATTTAATGAAACAAGTCATTATCAGTGATTAACAAAATTTAAATAAAATAAATAATGAAGCAGCATTTTTATTATTAATAAAGTTAACGTTATTTAAAGAAAAACTACATGATTTAAAGATCAACATATTAAAATTAACGTGTTTTAAGCGTGAAATGACAAATTAATAATCATTATCTCGAAAGTGAAGATGATATAATAACAGAAAAAATAAAAACGATGCAGATTTCGTAAACGAAAGAAATGAAATGATAATGAATATTAATAAAGATTTAAAGAATTTAATGAATGATAATGATTTTAAAGACAAGATAAAGAAAGAAAAAAAGCTCAATCATATTTCTGAGATTAAAGATTTTAAGAAAAAAGATTTTAATTATAAATGTATAAATGTCTTTAAATTCATTTTAAAATGAGTCTTTAAGAATTTATTTCTAACAATAAAAATGAATAATGAAATAAAATGTATTATTACATTAAGAACTTTTATGATTAATGATGTTAATGAAAATGATCTTAAATATATTTATTATCAAGATTTTAATCGACTCATTGATTATTTTAAATTATAAGTTAAAATGTTAAATTTCATTGAATTACAAGAATGATTATTATAATGTTGAAAACATTATTAAAATTTATTAAAATTTAAAATTAATTTGTCAACATTGTCAAGAAATAGAGTACAGATGCAATATAGAAAGCGTAGAAGCAGCATGAGTGAGCAAACAATAAGCATGTGTAATGATTGTACTAGTAGAACGAAACTATAAATGTATGTATGTTTATTCTATCTCAAAGTCAAAGAAAGATTTATATGTACATCAAGAATAGTCTCGACTTTTTCTATCATAGACTCAGATCTCAGCCTTTGCCCTCATACTAAACTGCTTAGAAAAGTTGCGAATAATCTCACGACAACATGAACGATATATTCTTCTTAATAAGATTCATAAATGATGAAATGATTTTAAAATATTTCTTGATAAATCTTTTATAAAAGTTTGCGAATTCTAAGAAGAATTGAACTTCAATTTTCATCTTTGATGTTGATCAAGTCGTAACAGCTTCAATTTTCTTTAAATTCATTTTAAGATTTTAAAATGTGATTATAAATTCAAGAAATTGTACACTTTATACATGAAATTCACTCTTTTTGACTTGATGCGCAGATTTGCTTTCTTTAAAGCTTGTAAAACTTTAATAACATGTCATACATGTTCTTCTTTCGTTTTTGAATATATCAAAATATCATTCAAATATACTATAATGAATTAATCGAGATATTGTTTTAATACATTATTAATAAAGATTTAAAACGTTGTTGATATATTGATCAGATCAAAAAATATAATTAAATATTCATAATGTTTTAATTTAATGTGAAATGCTGTTTTTCACTCATCTTTTTCTTTTTTTTGAATTTGATTAAATGCTTCAAAAATATCAAATTTCATAAATTATTGTGCTTTTTGCAATTTATTCTGCAGTTTTAATATGAGTGATAATGAGTAATTATTTTTAATCATGATGTTATTCAAAGTTTTATAATCAACACATAGTTGCAGACTTTCATTTGATTTTAAAATAAACAGAATTAAATATTTTGTTGATGATTGCAATTCTTATATAAATTCTTTTCGTAAGTTCTTTTTTAAATATTATCACAAAGCGTTTAACTTTTCTGCAAACAATAAGTAAATGAATTATTTCATAAGTTCTTCGTCATTTATGAACTTAATTTCATGATTTTATGATTGATGTTTGAGTAATGTTTCTTGATCATTCTTTTTCTTAAACAGAATCTGATATTTCTTATATTTTTTAAAGATTTTGATGATAGCAGAATTTTTAAAATAATCATTCTTCTGAATCTTTCAACTTCATAACATCTGTGCATCATTGACTTCTTTGAACTCTTCATCTATTTCTTTTGCAATCATTGCAAAGATCTTTACATCTTTTGATAACTTTAATATTGAATTCAATCTCATCATTTTCATTTTTAAAAATGTGATTATTTCATTAACTTAATCAATCATTGAATTAATCTTACGAAGTTATGATATGTTTAAAACAATATTATTGTTTGACTGCTTTATAATATTTAAACGCAACTTTTTTCAGTGTTGATCAATTTTTAAGTGAATGAATCATATCTTTTAATTTATAAGTTCATGTTAAAGCTGACTTAGTAATAAAGCTAGCTAATCACTCAATTTATGAGAACAGAAGTTTTTATGCTCATCAAGCTATTAAAGCTTAACATGTTGAGCATTGAGTAAAGATTGCTCAGTAAAATTATCTTGTTCATTTCACTGAGCACAATGAGCACGCAGAATCAGAAAACTCTTGACACAAGTTTTTTATGTTTTTATAACGACAGTGTTTTTCTTAAATAAAAATCTCATGTTCAACTCATGTAATAGTTAATACACTTTATTGTCTTAGCTATTCTCAGATCTCAGTCTAATATAGTGAATTATTATTTAATCTTTGTTTATATTTTGTGTTGTTAAAGAGACAATCATTACAGTTTATTGTTGTACTTCATGAAAGTTTCATTAAAGTTTTGCAAATGATAAGATTCTTTCTTAACTTGTCATGATATTTGCATCTTCTGAATAAATTCTGAGAATATATAATTTTCTGTGTAATCATTATTGATAAAAAGTTGTGCTGCGTGATCATTAACTTTAATTTAAACTCATAACTGCGTTGAGTCTTTTATAAAGATGATTATTCTTTCAATTTTTGATTTTTGATTAAACTTCTTTAATGATCTGTTGATCAAAAAGTCTTTTAGTTTTTTAAACTAAAATTTACTTCTTCTTTCAATATTTTTTCAATGTATTGAAACTGATCTGAGTCAACTTTCTTATGCGAATATTTCTTCAAGTTGCACATGTAGAATCTTTTTTTAATAATCTTTATCATTTATTTAAGTTTTCAAGATATGTGTTCTTCATTTAAAAGTACATATTCTTCTTGTTTAATGAACTTAGCATCTGTGAATGATCATTTCATAATTATATCATGATAATTAATACTTTTATACGATGCAACTGACTCATTCTGCATCATTTCATAAATAATTTCATGAATTTCATTTTTAATTGCTTACATTTATTGTAAAAAGTCTTTTTCTTTCTGCAGAAAAAAGTTGTACATTTTGTTATATATATTCATAAAGTTGACTTTATTTATAACTTTTTAATAACTTTTTCAATATCAAGATCTTTTTTTTTATTTTTAAAAACATTTTCAATGATCTTGATGAATTTTGTGATAATTTCTTTAAGTTTATTTTCTTCATAAATTGCTTAATCAATAACTTTTAACATGTTATTTTGATTCAAGTTTTCACTGTTGAAAATCATTTATTTTTGAATCATAGTGTATAATTCTTCATTATTATTTTCATCATGCATTTTTGACTGTTGATAAATTATCATGATGAATTGATTTTTTTATAAAGATTTTAAGTATCATTTTGAATCTTTCTTGTCATTGAAATGTATGATACAGTTGTTTTTATAACAAGCTGTTCATGAAATACTTTTATGATTATTTTGTTCTGCTTTTTGAACAGCTGTAAAGAATTTTTCTTGCTTGTCATATAATGATGATTTATTCTTATATCTGTTTTGAATACATTCTTGTAAATAATGTTTAAGTTTTTCACATGTAAAACATTTTTTACTTTTACTTTGAAAGTTTTTAAGTTTTCATTCTGATGATTTCTCAGATTTTTAAGTAACATTTATCTTCATAAATTGTAATTCATAGTAAGATTCTTGAATTTTACTTTTAACTTTTATTGTCAAAATGAAGAAATTCTTTCTCTGCTTCTTCAAGCATTTCTCATATTATTTATTATTTAAGATAATAACTTTTCTGATCATATTTTATAATATTGTAAAGCGATTCATATAAGTTATTTCATTCTTTATCATATTTTTCAGTTTTTTATAAAACTGTGCTGTAAATGCAGTATTATTTCAATTTATTTTTAATACAATGAACTGAAAAACTGCAACATACTTTGATGTTAATTCTGTTTATTTAACTTCATACAATTATCACTCTGCAATTTTCTTTGCATTTATGTTTTTATACATTTATTGAATGTTATAGTTGAAGACAGTTGAATCACTGAAGATTTTATTTGTTTCTTCATTTTAATCTTCTTCACTGTTCTTGAAAAAGTTCTTCATGATAAATTTAAATGATTAAAAGACATTTTTTTATAAGTATAATGCTGCAAATAATATCTTATTTTAAAAAATGAATAATTTCAAGTAATTCTTAATATAAACATTTATCTGAATTATAAACACATTCAATTTACTTTTATTTTTATAATAAAAATCTGATACTGATATTTTTATTTCTTAAATCTTATCTGTGATAATTTCTTTTAACATTAAAGCTTTGTTCTGAAATCTTTTCTGAGTGCTTTTCTCTCATGCTTGATATTCTGATGTAAATAAAATGATTGATAAAGTGATGTTTTCTGATATCTTGTAAAAGATTAATGTTTAAAGTGTAATAATTGTTTCTTTAACAACACAAAATATAAATAAAGATTAAATAATAATCACTATTATTAAATTGAAGTTCATAAATAATTAAGACAATAAACTATATTGATTATTACATGAGTTGAACATGAGATTTTTAATCTAAGAAAAACACTATTACTATATAAATATAAAAAACTTGTTGAATCATTTAAATTGTTGAATGAACTCACTGATTTTATTTCTGAATCATCAAGATCATTCAATAATTTTATTGAATTTTTTTTTCTGAATTAATGACATGTAATCATGATTTTGTCAATCAGAGTTCAATCATATTGTTCTTTACACATCTTTGATGCGTAGTTTTAATATCTGCTAAACTTGATTTTAACAGTCACATTGTTTTCATTTATGACATAAATTCTTTTAAATCTTTTGCATTTTTATCTTTTCAATGAAATATTATAAACAAAGATATTGAGTTCATAACAACTTAAGTTTTATTAAAACTGAGTAATAATAAATGCAAATATGATCACAAATTTATATATTAAATAATTAAATATTAATGATTATTGAAATTACTGTGAGAAATTAACTTAAGTCATGTAATAAACTCATTAAATAAAAAAATACAAGATATTTTAATAAATCATTTATTAAAAGACGAAAGATAATTAAAATAAAAATTAATCTCATTATCAAGCAACTTGTAAGAAAGTAAACTTAAATAAACATCGAGATATTATTAAACGTAAACATTATAAAGATTAATCGAAGATTCTCAATTCAAGTAATTTTTTCTTAAACAAAATTCTCAGTAATACTTTATAGTTTATATTTACTTAATAGCTTAAATATTAATAAATGTAAAATTATATGTATTAAATATGATAAATTAAAATAAAACTTCAGGATTAAACAAAAGAATGATTAAAATACGAAGTAAAAGATATTATGATTTTTCTTTTTTTCTTTTTTAAAGAACTTGTTTAATAAATATATATTTATTAAAGCGAGTCTTTAAAGCGAAAATTATTGATTAAATCTTGATAAACTTTTAAAATTGTTATAAATTGTTTAATTCTGAAAACTTTAAAAGTTTAATGTTATGTTAAACTGACTTTAAAAACTCACAAATATAATAAACTGAGTCTAAAAAGCTTTAAGTTATTTCAGAATTAATTGAGTTAAATTACTTTTCTTGAGCTAATTTAAAAATCATCAACGAAGTTATTAAATTTATCTTATAAAATTATTAATTTAAATAAATTTAAATTTCTTTAATAAAAAATTTTTTATCATAAAAAACAGAAAGTAAGAATCATTATTCTTGAAAACTTATTAAGAAAACAATGAAAAGACTGAAACATTGAGATTTTTATTCTTGAAAAGAAGTTTTTTATAAAAGAATCAAAACGCAATTTATGTGCTTAAGTTATCTTTTAAATGAGTTAAAAGAATTAATCATTGAATCTTTGATAAAAATATTATTCATGATCTTTTCAGCGAAAGCATTTCAATAATGTTAATAAAATTTAATGAATATAAATACTTAAAAAATCACTTATAAACACTTGCTTGCAAATGTTTTAATGATAATATAAAAAAAGTGTTTACATTTATGACTTGAAGATTCTGCACATTAATGACTTAAGTTATAAAAAAAAAATTATTTCAGCAATAAAGCTACAGTAAATGTGTTATATAAAATGCAAAATGTTCAACGTTAATAAACATATCTTATAAATTTATAATCATCATTAAATTGATTTTTAAGTTCATGCAATTTATATTCACAGCATGATGATTTGTAGAATTTGCTGATTAATCATCATATTACTCTTGAGAAAACTCTCTGAATCAATGAACACAGATTTCACAAAATCGCTTTAAAAAATCAAGCGAGCGCGCTTGAAGTCTACTATGACAACTTCATGATCATGCAAATCTGTAAGTCAATTAAAGTTGATAACAGAATGAATGCTAGTATCATGAGACATGATTGTGACATTGCTTCAAGAAAAAGACGCGACTATGATGATGTAGATAACAGTGTAGTTTTTGAGATTGAAAGTGTTGAAGATGAAGTCATTAAAATTTTTCATATAAACATCAAGCGAGAGAATTTTGATATCGAGTCAGTCAGCGTCGAAGATCATGTCAAGAGCAGTTCAAATCAATTTTGAAATGACATTCACAGAAAGTTTTTCAAAAGCTGCTACAATAATTAATCTGTGATTGTTTGACAGTTAAACAATGTTCAGATGATGATGATTTTCTTACTCAGTAAATCATCTTTAACGTTTGTCAGAATTTCAGCTTAACTCATGATATATTCATTTGTTGCATATGTTGCAAATGCAGAATTTCTCAGAAAGTTATGAATGATGATTTTGACAAGGTAAAATGAATTGAAGAAAATGTGATTTCACATTATCATGAAATTGCTCATGACATTTCTAAGTAAATTAATATGAGAGCAGAGACTGAGATCTGAGTCTACAATAGAAAAAGTCAAGACTATTCTTAAAGTACATATAAATCTTTCTTTGACATGTAGATAGAACAGATAAACATACATTTATAGTTTTAGTTTTATTCTACTAGTATGATCATTGCACATATGCATTGTTTATTCATTCTAGCTGCTTTTACGCTCTTTATATTGCATCTGTATTTTATTTCTTAATATTGAAGCTCAACGCAAAAATATTATTTTCATGATAAATTGAATAAAACAGTTGACTGAACAGCAGAAAGCAACATGATATCTCTACAGTAATCAGAAGATTTATAAAAGATTTAAAGAGAAAATTTATTTGATTCTGAAATATATGAGATTGCTTCATTTCATTTAAAACATTTATAAAAATTATTCAAGTTACAAAATCTTTGCAGTTGAAGTTAAAAGAAACATGTTCTTTCAGCTGATGAAAGCTGTTTCTCTTTGAATGAAAATGCAACAGCAATGAAGAGAGAAACAGACTTTTACAGATAGCTGACTTTTCAAAAAAATACTCTGATCAATCGAAAATTTCATCTGATCTCAAGACTTGTAGAAAATAAACAGCAAAGATGAGAATTAAATGATGAATTCAAAGCAATGTAGATAGAAGTATGAGAAATGATGTCAGTTTCAGCAATGAACTATGTTTTAATAAAAGCATAAGAATGAACGCTGTCTATCATATAAAAGAAGAAAAAAGAAAAGCATCTTGATTAGCTGTAACAGTTGCAAAACAAAGAAGAAAGAACTTCAACGCGTTGAAAAACAAAAGTAATATAATGAGATTTTTTTGACTGCTCTATTATTTCTGTTATTCTGTATTTCATCTTCTTCACTTGCAATCTCAATTCATAGCTGCTTCAAGTTCAACAAAATGTCAGATTCACTGAAAATATCTGTCGTTGACATAAGTGATACTTCAATCAGCTTTTGATTCAGCTCAGAATTAAATATGAGCATGATGTCTTTTCTGAAATATTCGACTTTCATGTCATTACTTGAAACTTCAGAAATTTTGTATTTTGAAGAAAAAAACATGATTGATTTTCTAGAAAGATATAAGAACTTCTGTGATGATTATGAGCTAAATCAGAATAATCAATTCTGCAAGCTATTAAGATACTGCAACAAGATCATTGATGATAACATTAAGATCATGAGCAAATATATTGATTTCAACTGACAAGAACTGAAGAAAGCAATGAAGAAAAAGTATAAGAAGAGAAACATGAATCAGCAATTGAACTTTCAAATATTTCTGAAAATCTTCAAGAAAAAGTTTTGTATCATAAAGAATGATCTGAAGTTGTACTGTTAACAATACAAGAGTATATTGCATTCATTAATCAAGTGTGAACAGTTGAATGAATATATCAGATGCTCTTGATTCATCAAGAATCTTTCTTCTACATTAAGTAAAAAAGTCATTTGAAAGTGTGCACTTGATTCTGAAAATTCTGATATTATGAACTTCAAGAAGATCAGCGATGCTGTAGTAGTCTACTGCAATGCAGTCAAAGCACTACAAAAGTTCTCGATCATGATCAAGAATTTCAAAGATCTCAGCAAACTCATGAATGAATATCAAATCAAATGATCAACAGTGATAGACAGAGTCTTTGAATCTTTGATAGTAGCACAGACTTATGACATGATAATAAATGAAATGATAAACAGGTTTGAAGCAATGATTTTATCTTTGCAGACAATAATGAAAAAGATTGATTCTTTAATGCAGAACATGATAGCATTCATCTCAATATTTAATGTTTATATTTCATAAGAATTTGCTGTGACTGCTTATACAGCAATATTGATATCAACATAGTTTTCACATCAGACAGCTGTCATGACATTTATCATGTCTGCAATGAAAGAATGCTTCTTCTGTGAAAAAATAGAATGTCATAAGCTCAGATGTCATTATTTAAATGTTTATAAAGCAGAGAAAAAAATACACATGAATGAAATAAATAGACTGTGAATGAAATCAGTTGAAAGAAATGACAGAATGACATTCTTCATCTTAGATTGCTTTCAGAAAAAACTGATTAACAATGCATTGAAAGAACAGAATCAGCGAATGAAGATGATAAATGTCAGCATCATCAGACTAGTCAGTGTAAGAATAATGAAAATAAAAAACATGAAAAATATAAATGAAGAAGAATGAGAAGAAGAAGTAATGATAGTTGTAGCATGACAAAACTTCAAGTTAACAGAAAATGCAGCTAAAATGAAGAATGCAGCAAACTGAATGTGAAGAGAAAAAGCAAAAGAGAAAGAACATCTGTTGAGCATGAAGAATTTACGCTCAGAAGAATATTTATCAATTTTAATAATGATTTCAGATGAAATCAGCGAAGATATAGCGATGCAGAATATATTCATTCTCAAAGAAGCAATCAAAATGAAAGAAAGAACAGAAAGCAAAAACATTGATGACAAGATGAAGTTCATAATGTGAATTAAAAGACTACAGAATACAATAAAAGAGCGCGCAAACATCAAGAATCTGCTGAAAATCATGATAAATCAGAAAGTACAAAGCATATTCTAAAGTCAGCTACTGAAACATTCATTCATTTTCTTTCAAGCATTTTTTGATTGAGAAATGTCATTTAAAGCAAAAGAAGCAGAGAAATCTGATGATGTACAAATGATGATAGTAAAGTTTAAAGATTTTCAGATGAGAAAGTTAAAAGCGATGCTGTATGCAATGAAATGTTCAATGCAGCGAATGCTGATAAACGATGAAATCTACATCAAGACATTGATCAATAGTAAGACTGAGATCAATGTTATATCTGAGACTTTTGTCTCAGAAACTCAGTTATTTATGCAATGAAATTATCATTTGAAGATGATAGAAGTCAGTAAAGCAAAAGCTCAATTCATGAAAATCTGTGAGAATGTGAAGATTAATATCAAAGAAGCAAAGACAATAATTTTGATATTCATGATCAAAGATAATAAATATTCTCTTATACTGAACAGATCATATGAGAGATGAGCATACTTATCAATCAAAAACACTTCTGAGAAAATTTGTGAAATGAAAATGACTGATGATAATGATAAAATGATATCTTTCAAATTAATTTTAGCAGAAAATTCTTTTAATTATAACATAATTGAAATATTTCTTGAAAGAAAAAAAGATTCTTTAAATGAATAAATGAATGCGCGATTAAAAGCATATTTGCAATGAGAAGTATAAGCTTAAGAACTGTTAAATCAGCATGCTTAAAAAGTTGTAAAATGTTTATCAAAGCTGATAAAAAAAAGCTGAGATAGAAAGAACAATGATAGATTAAGGCTTTGTTCAAAGATTCTGCTTGAATGATAGCATGCAAAGTGAACAAAAACTATGAAATCATTCAAAAAAAAACTTGTCATGTGACTGATATGAAGATTTGATCTGAGCTCAATTCATCAACATGAAAGAATAAATCATGTCAAAGTTGCAACAATATACAAGAGAAAAGTTCAGAAAGTTCAATCTGTGAATTTCTTAAAATTGAATGATTCAATATCAGAGAGTTTATCAAACTGAAAGCAAACACTATTGACTGAGACTCAATTGAATATAATGAGAATGAAATCAGAGAAGTACAACAATTGATTGTTTCTCAGATTTTCAAAAATTACTTAAGATTTCAAATTGACTTTAGAGTGAGCTGAAAGAATGATATACAATGATGTCTTGACTCTGCAAGAAAAAAATCTACTACTGAAGATATTATTCAACAGAGAAGCAATGCTGATCTGAGAGTTCTCAGAAATGAGAAAGATAAAAGACATAGTCTCATCTTCACAGCAAATTTGAACAGTATCACATGATGTATGACAAGCATCTGACTTTTCAATCTTTAAAGCACTTCATCAAATCATGATAAACATGCTTAAAGATTAAATAAAGAATGACATACTGAAATTCTATCATGATTCATATTGAAATTCTTGATTTTTAATAAAGAAGAAGTTCAACAAATACTGCATAATCAATGTCATGATGAGCATGAACAAAATCATCATAAGAAATGCAAATCTGTCATCTGATGTGAATAAGTTCTTTGAAGAGTTCACAGATATGATTATGATCTTTCTTATTAATTTGTTTTCTGAATACAATCAGATCACATTGATCAAAATATATTAAAATCTCATCACATTCAAGATACTTCTGAGACTATTGCAACAAACAACGTTATCATAAGATATCATCAACTTCATTACTCAGTTTGTAAAAGTCATAATCAAGATCTTGAAGAATTTGCTTAATATATGCAGATTATTTCTTGATGATATTAAAATAAAAAGATCAAAAACAAACTATAATAACATAAAAATCATCTTTAACATTTGTCAATTTATTTTGAAGTATATTAAAAATCTGAACCTCATGATTTTGAACTTTAAACTCATTAATTGTATCATATCTGATGAAAAATCGCAGTTTTGCATGTCAAGCATAAAGATTGTAAACTTTATTTATGATTTTCATGAACGAAGATCAGAAGAATTCAAAATTATCAAGATTTTAAAGTGATGTTTCTGTCATGATGTCACATCAACTTAAGCGTTTATTGAGATGTATATATATTATTGAGTGTAAATAAAAGATTTCACTTTGATTGCTGCATCAATATTTCAGCTCTTTAAGAAAAAGACAAAGTTTGTATGAGAAAAAAAGCAAGAGAACATCATGAACAAGCTAAAATTAACACTGATTACTGCTTCAATCATAAGAAGCTTGAACTACTCTGAACAGACAGAAAAAATTATTCTTGTCATGAATGTAAATCTTCAAGACTGAGAAGTAATCTTGCAACAAGCAATTATGAACTTTAAGAATCAATATCTCATGTGATACAAAAGTAAGCTGTGAAATGAACAAAAAACAAGATATGATGCTGAAAAGTGAAAGTGCAGAGATTTTATGAAGACACTGAAAAAGATTCATTACTGACTGTATGATACTAAGTTTATTATTGAGATCAATGTCAACACTCTGATGATTCAATTGAATTGATTTGCATCAGATTTATCTGAAGCATTGATAATATGATGACTTGCTTAAATTTGCTTGTTTAATTTTGATGTTCATCATGTTTCTGATTGCAAGCATAGTGCATTCAATAAACTTTCATGAAGATTCAAAGAATCTTCAGATGATCAAGATGAAATTCATGAAAAAGATAAAAATGATTTCATTAATGCTCAGCTAAATGCTCTTCATCTTTGCTCAGTCAATATAATTTTTGAAGAAGATGTGTTGATGTTGAAGAAATTATATTCAGAATATTTTAAGAAAATAATGTGTTATTTAATCTTCTTATCGCGCTCATTTAAAATATCAACAAAAGAATTTTGAAAGTTTAAACATGAAGCATTGAAATTCATGATTCAAGATAAACATTTGTTTAAAAGATTTAACAAGATGACTTTTCTGCAAAAAATGATGAATTTTTAAGAAAAGCGCAATAAAATTCTGTAGAAACTGCATGATGAAGATGATCATCATGAAAGAAAGAAAACATATCAAAAGATGATCAACAGATATTAATGAAAGAAGATATGAAAGAACACATGCACATATGTGAAATTCTCTAAGAAATGTCAATTATGAACATCAAGATAAAAGAAAAAGACTCTGCATTTTATCTGAATTTTAAAAGTCTGAAAGAAGATTGAAATGAATGTTATTTATATGCTTTCAACATCGACAAAAGTGTGAACTCAGCTAAAATCAGCTAAATGCATCTTTAGCTAGCAGAAGTCAAAAACATCTGTTTAGTTGAGCTTCTAGCATACAAGCTTTAATAGTCATACATCAAAAGCTAATAGTTAGCTACGTGCGCTTTTAGCTCTTGATGACAGTCATTTGCTCAAATGATATTCTTTGCTTAAATAGCACTCTTTGCGCAAAATATGTAATGTGCAATATATGCTACAGTTTCTACATTCATGATTTGTTAACAGCTATGTAATCAAATAAATGATTCAATGAATTGATTATCTAACTAGTTATTTAATCATCTATTTATGAATTTTTGACTATGTAAGATGCTTAGTGCAAAGTTAAGTCATGAAGAAAGTTTGATAGAGAGTTTGATAGAAAGTTTGATAGAGAGTTTGATAGAAAGTTTGATAGAGAGTTTGATAAAGTGTTTGATAAAAAGTTTGATAGAAAGTTTGATAGAAAGTCATAGAGAAAGTCATAAAGAAAGTCATAAAGAAAGTTTGATAGAATGTTTGATATGATCATATTTAATGCTCGATAGAAATCAAATTTGATTCTTGAATATGAAGCAATTTGATGTTTGATAGAGAGTCATGTAGATAGGTAAGCATGTAGATGAGTAGATAGATGAGCATGTAAATGAGTAAATAGATGAGCATGTAGATAAGTAGATAGGTGAGCATGTAGATGAGTAGATAGATGAGCATGTAGAATGTCGAGTAGGCAGAAAGTCATGTAAAAAGCATTGTTTGAAGTACTGTTTGACGCATGTTATGCGCTTGATCGACGCGTACTTCGAAGCATGTAGAAAGTTTGATAGAGTGTTTGATAAAAAGTTTGATAGAAAGTTTGATAGAGTGTTTGATAGAATGTTTGATATCAAGTTTGATAGAATGTTTGATAGAATGTTTGATATCGAGTTTGATAGAAAGTTTGATATCGAGTTTGATATCGAGTTTGATATCGAGTTTGATATTGAGTTTGATATCGAGTCATGAAGAATGCTTTCTACTGAGCTAATTAGCATGTGCTATGAAGCATGTATGAAGCATACTATGAAGTAGATTATGAAGCGAATAATGCATGTTTAAACACGTCACATGAAGCATGTTTTGAAGCATGTTCAAAAGCGAGTAGACTAATGAGTAGGCTGATGAGTAGACTGATGAGTAGATAGCTCAGTTGATAGCTGAACATGTAGATAGATGAGTATGTAGAATGACGAGTAGGTAATTTAGTTGATAGCTGAGTTGATAGCTGAGTTGATAGCTGAGTTGATAGCTGAGTTGATAGCTGAGTTGATAGCTGAGTTGATAGCTGAGTTGATAGCTGAACATGTAGATAGATGAGTATGTAGGGTGGTGAGCGAGTAGAGTGATGAGTAGAGTGATGAGTAGAATGATGAGTAGAATGATGATCATGTAGAGTGACGAGTAGAATGATGAGCATGTAGAATGATGAGCGAGTATGATGATAAGTATGTAGAGTGATGAGTAGAAGAATGCGAAGAGCGAAGAATGAATAAATAAAACTCTACAGATCGGCTTAGTTCTATGAAGCGAAGTATAAACAGCTAAATCAGCTAAATTAGCTTGCAGCTGACTTGTAGCTGATTATGTTGTTAAATCAGCTAGTAGCTGACTTGTAGCTGATCTATGTTGCTAGCAGCTAGCTTGTAGCACATGTCTCTTCTAGTAGCTAGCTGATGCATCTTGAGCGTATTATGCTTCAAGTGACTTTGCTCACTAGCTCATAAGCTACTTAAGTTCTTCATTGAATTGTTGATGAAGCGAAGAGAAACACTACGTTGTCTTGATAAGAAATGACTTCTCAAAATGAGTAGAAAGAAGAGATCTGAAAGCAGCAATCTTGAAGATAATGATGAGATTTCTCTGAAAAGATGTGATCTGCAGACATGATTGCTTAAGAAGATTCATCATGAATGAAGAGTCAAAGAACAAGAAGATTGTTGAAGCGCTGATAAAGAAATATAGAATAAAGCGAGTAGTCATGTTGACATATCATTCACAGATGAATGAACTTGTAAAGAAAGATTATACAGCTGTCATGAATGCATTGATCAAGATATTTGCAGATGAAATGAAAGAATGAATCAGAAGTCTTCTCAATGTACTATGAGCAGATAAAATCATCTTGAAAATCTTCATTAAAATGATTTCATATCATGTTTTGTATGATTGCAATGTCATTCTTTCTATAGAGCTTGATGTTTCAATCTGACAGATTCTTTCTTGAAACAAGATACATATAATAAATGATTTATTGACTCTTCATGCTCAACAGCTTGAATGTAAAGATGAGAATCTGAAGAAAGTCATGCTGCATTTAAGAAGAATGAGAAAGATGAACAAAAATGTATGAAATGATCATCAACGCATTCATATCAGTTAAATTCTGAAAAATGATTTTGTGTTGCTTCATGACATTCAGCTGAACAATATGCATATTCAGAAACTGACATGAAGATGATTGAAATTCTTTCAAGTGATGAAGACAATTATTGAAAAAGAATGATATAAACTTGCGAAGCTTAATGAAATAATTATAAGAGAAACAATTGCAGAAAATAGATTGAAGAAATATATGACTTAAACGTCTGAAAGAGAGATCAGCAATGAATTGAAGAATGAAGATCAAAATCTATCAATGTCAACATCAATTCAGAAAATCATGTCAGAAATTGCAATCAATGTTTCAATGAAAGATTCAAATGCATCGCTGAATTTTATTTATTATTAACTGCTTGAATGAAGATTGATGAATCAGAAACATTGACAGCGTTGCTTTCTATAAACTTGAAAAAAGCATCTGTCACTGCAACTTCTGTTGTGTTAAAATAAGATTGTTTGCATTTAATGATGCAGCTTCAATAGCATTGCTCTGTACAACATCATCTGTAAATTAGTTCATTTTCTGCTGAATTATCAAGAAGCAAAGTTGATGCAAAATGATCATGAATTGTTAAGAATGTCATAAAGTCACTAGAAGATGCAAGATAATCATCATAATCTTTGTCATAAATCAGATGTCACATGAATATATGAAAAGAAGAATGAAAGTGAAGATGCAGATGTTTGCAATGTTAGTGTTGAATTACTTCAGTACTGAAGATTTAAAGTTTTAATATGCTCTATTCTTGAATAAACAAAGATCAAAACTTTAATCAATTTGCAGTGAACGCGCTAAAGTTCACTGCATAATAATTAAAACTAGATTCAAGTTAATCAAAAGCAGAAGCTTTAAAACAAGAAACAGAAACTTTAATCAATTTGCAAAGTATGCGCTAAAGTTCACTGCATAATGATTAAAACTAAAGCTTAAAACAAGAATCAAAATCAATCAATGATTGCATATTAGAGAATATATCAAAATCAATGATCAAGAATATATCAAGATTGACTTAAACAACACATGATATTACAGCATGATAACATCATCAAGTCAGCATAACTCATGTGACATGCAGCAGATAGCATAGAGAAATACTCAATCAATCAGCTGAGAAATTCATTACTAATATTGAGTCATCAACATTTCTCTTCGCTATGATAAACATAAGTTGCAGAAAAATTATTTAAATCTGTCAGCTATTGCAAAATCTACAAACAATTTCTACTAACGCTCATCTTTAAAAAATTAACATGTAATTTCTATCTTTTAATTCAGCTATCATCTTTGTTACTAGAAGCTTAAACTTGAACATTTATAAAGCAATTCTTTGAAAAAATCACTTGATATCTCTTTCATATCATTTACTATCTCATTAAAACAGTTTAACTTAAACTGTTATGCTACTTTTTATTTACATTATCTGTTATCTCTACAGAGAACAATCTGCTTTGATTGTCAAATAGTCATAAATTAATCAGTTAACATTTAAATTTTACATCTATTTTCTCATCAATATTTTGAAAAGAAATCTCATTCTGAACTTGCAATGACACTCATTAAAGCAAGCTCTGTGATAATGCTACATCATCTGAAACACTTTATAAATGATCAACAAGAATTAGTCAGATACTTGAACTTTCTTTGTATAAAACAGAAGCATCAGACAGCAATTCATCAATTCAAAGATTAAATTATGCAATTACATGTCAATGTAGAGAATCTGATGTATGACTTCGCTGAATTTCTTAATAATGATTCATGTTATTTAAAAATGACTAATGAGAAGAAAGAATAAAAAGCGATGAACATTAAGTATGAAAGAATTGAAAAAGAAAAAAGAGACATAGCTGAAATAAAAAGAATCATGATGAGTAGATGAGATTCAAAACTACTGAATCTTTGAATTTCAAAGAAAGATTCTTTATTGTATTCAATAAAGAAAGAAGCAATGAATAAAATGCAAATCATTATCACAAGAGTTCAGAATGAACATCTTGCAAGATCAATGATAAAACAGATTGTATATCAAAGAGCAATGCAGATTACTATCAGCAGAGATCAAGTTTCAGTTTTTTCATTTTTACAATTCTCAGACTTCAATAAGTTGATTGCAAATCAGATTGAAGTGATGTTAATGAATAAAGAGTTTAAGCACATGAACTGAAGATAAGTAAAGTCTGACTTGCTATGTGAGCATATCAGCATCATAATCTTGAAAACAGATTATGTTGAGACTGTTTTTAACTCATCTGCGATTTTTCAAACATCATTCAACAAGAGCATCAGATCATCAAAATCATCATTACTGTAAAGATGCTTGCTGAAAAGTGTAACACAGTTTAATGAAATATTTCAAGAATTTTTAATTGAAATGAAAAAGAATGTTGAAGCTTTTGCATTGATGATGAGTAATATCAGCATGATCTTTGCTCAATCATCAACATTATCAGCGCAAAGCATGATAATCAAATCACAACAAGCATCAAGAATCTTGATCTCAATTTCTTCTATTATGATTGATATATTTATGACATCAATCTCTTCAAGAACATCACATGTACAACTCTTAATATTATCACATTCTTCAAGCTCAGCATTATCTGATATGAAAGAATAAAACATTCAGAAACTTACTCTTACACTGCATGCATTCATAAACAATGAGAAAAGTCTTCTGCAATACAACTTGAAGATAGAAATGAATGAAATTATTGTCAACATTGAAGAAGTCATCTTCATCACTTCAACTGAAAATATCAGATTATAAATTCAGCGATTGAGTTATCAAATAAAAGAAAACTCATGAATAAATGTAGTAAGTGAATCATGCTTTTATATATGAGTTTTCAATACATGAAAATAAATTCTTGATTATCTTGATTTCATATTGTTAGCAGCTATAATGAAGCTGTTATGAGATTTTCATTATGAAATCAAAGATGCAAAAACATATGTATATCATCATCATCTTCAAAAATTTAAACAAAGATTAAAATTAAAGATGAAACAGCTAGTTAAGAATATACTTCTCAAATGAATTCTGTTAGGGGCCAGCATAGAGCGAGTCATATGAGTGTAAGGTAACGAGTATATAAATGCTAAGGAAGAAAAGTATCTAGGAGGGAAGGACCGGCTATCTATATGGCTCAGGAGAACATAAGCTAACTCTGAATAGGGTTGGCTTCGGAACAACTCGATAGCCTAGTGACGAGCGGCCGGCGATAGCCAGGAACATAGTCATCAACATAGTCATCAACATAGCTACCAACATAGATGCGTAGCTAGGATCGTAACAGTACCCCCCCCCCTTCAACGATTCATGTCCGCATGAATGTATTTCCTTAGCCTTGTGTAGAATCGAAATGCCTATTGTAGCAGGCTCACTAGAAGGGAACCGACTAGCTCATCGAAGAGGTCGGTTGTGATCGTGCCATTGAAGCAGGCTCACTGCTGGTTCAGGCCTACTACATAGTAGGGCTTGTTCCGTTCGTTGACCGGCTCAATCAAGAGGTCAATCATTGTTCGTCATTGTAGCAGGCTCACTGTTGAGGTTTCGGTATAGGAACAAGCTCATGAATTTGCTTGTTACCGAAGGTGATCGTGCCATTGAAGCAGGCTCACTAGTCGACTTGCTCATCGAAGAGGTCGACTTTGAGCTCGCCATTGTAGCAGGCTCACTAGTTGCACATGGACGTTTGACCAGGTCCACTGGTGGGTAGGGCGATGGGGGTAGCTGAGTCATCGCATTGACGGAAGGTGCCATTGAAGCAGGCTCACTAGTTGCACGTGAACTCGATGACGGGCCAGGTCCACTGGTAGGTAGGGCGATGAGGAGGTAGGCCATCGCATTGAGGGTGCCGTTGAAGCAGGCTCACTGGGGTTTCGGTATAGGAACAAGCTCAAAGGTTTGCTTGTTGCCGAAGGCATTATCGTGCCATTGTAGCAGGCTCACTAGTTGCACATGAACGTATGACCAGGTTCACTGGTGGGTAGGGCGATGAGGAGGTAGGCCATCGCATTGACGGTGAAGTGCCATTGAAGCAGGCTCACTGTGAGGTTTGCTCCTGGGGTAGAGACTCCGACACAGTCCTATGACTGGCCCCGATGGTTGTTCAACAAATTCGAAGAATCCCTTGCGAATCTGAATGAACGGTTAATCCGCTGATCTTTGACCTAGTCGGATGATTCCAATCGTTTGTTTATACTCGCTGACCAGCGCACGAGTCCGAATCTTTTGTTTATTCTCGCTGAATCAGCTCACGAGAGAAGGAAGGTGAGTGCTGCTGCACGGACGCAAGCCGCTAGACCAAAGTCGATAGAGGGTTGGAGGACTACTAGCAGAAGCACTCGAAGGAATCGATGCAGTTTATTTCACTTCGTCTGTAACGAAGGAGCATTTATATAATGTTAGAGGCCAGCATAGAGCGAGTCATATGGGTGTAAGGTAACGAGTATATAAATGCTAAGGAAGGAAAGTATCTAGGAGGGAAGGACCGGCTATCTATATGGCTCAGGAGAACATAAGCTAACCCTGAATAGGGTTGGCTCCGGAACAACTCGATAGCCTAGTGACGAGCGGCCGGCGATAGCCAGGAACATAGCCATCAACATAGTCATCAACATAGCTACCAACATAGGTGCGTAGCTAGAATCGTAACAAATTCAAATCATGTATAAATATTGATTTCATTTGAAATATTTCAAAATCAATACTAGTTCAATGAAATGATTTCAACAAGATAGTAAACTCTTTTATCAGATTGATTCACTTAAGTTGTTTCAATTATGATCTAATATGATGAATAAAAGAAGAGTTAATACTTTTCTGATGCATAAGTTATTCATAGAGAAAGTGAAGTATTAAGAATAAAAAAGAAATGATTCAATAATGCTTTTCAACGTTTTTGATTAACTTAAGAATGAAAAAGCATGATTCATGATAAGAAAAGAACTGAACATGTTTCTATAACATCAACAAGATGATTTAAATGTCATCAAGCATGAATGATTTAAAACATCAATGTACATCATATTATAATAAATAATGTGACAGAATCTACTATACTATCTCATCATCATAATATTAAGATTGAATCATAAGATCAATCTGATAGCTTTTTTTTATTACATGAAATGTACATTGAAGAATCACTTCATGATCATAAGACATCTAAACATTAATGCTCTTGATTTATTAAGTGACAGAAGATAAAACAGAATACAAGAATTCACAGTCTTTGCAAATGAATCAATTGAAAGTAAAGATAAGACTATTTTGAAAATGCATTACAAGCTAAAGCAGTAATGAAAGAAAATATTGAAAAGAAAGTTAGCAACTGATGATTTCACTTACAATATAATTTTCAAGATGTTCAATAATGTTGATTCAAAGAAATCAAAACTTAAGTGAATGAATCAGAAATGCATGATAGAAGATGTATGCATCTCAATGTCACATATATTGCATAAGAACATGAAGAACTCTGAAGAAGAAAGAATTTTTATTTCAACATATTACACAGCAATCTTGAAAAATAATGTGAATTTGAAAATTCAAGAATGTGAAATGAAGAACAAGATGTCAGCTGCAATGTAAAATCATTGATTCTCAGATGCAATATTATTTGATTTATTAAATGATAAGCATGAAGAATTACTCTTTCATCATTCTGCAATGATTGAAATAAAAGAAATATGCATCACATTGAATGCATTATTGAGTCTGCAAAGCTGAGATGAAGTGAAAGTGCTGAAAGAAAGAAAGCTGCTCTTCGATTAAAATCTAGATTGAATTTAAAAATTCATAGAATTCTGTTGAAACTCTTTTTTCACTCAAATGCAAAAAGTTTATGAGAGAATGAGAAAGACAGAAATTGCAATCTACGAGTCTAAATTTTATTTCTACTGCGTCAAGAATGATATTAAGTCGATGAAAGATAATGAATGAAGTGATCTTAAGCAGATTGAATGAGCATGTGTTTTATCAAGTTGTTTTTCTTTATTTTTCTTTATTTTTACTTTTTCTTTTCTTCTGATGATCAAGAAACAATTATAAAATGAATGAAGAATGAATATCATGAAATTGCTTGTAACATTTCTAAGTGAATTAATATGAGGGTAGAGACTGAGATTTGAGCCTGCGATAGAGAAAGTCAAGACTATTTTCAAGATACATATAAATCTTTCTTTGACATGTAGATAAAACAGACAGACATACATTTACAGTTTCAGTTTCATTCTACTAGTATAATCATTACATGTGTGCATTGTTTGTTCATTCTAGCTGCTTCTATACTTTCTATATCACATCTGTATTCTATTTCTCAATAACATATTTTGTTTGACATCAGATTAATCTGCAAGCATCTTGATGTCGTTGCTTTGTAAAGTCACTGCAGATTCAATGTTGAAAATTATTAGCATCTGAAACGAGCGAAAGCTTTTCAAAGAAATCATGACTTTTTTAGTTGCATTAATTATATACGTGATGCTTTTACTGTCAACATCGAAAATTTTCATCACGACATCAGTAACTCTCTTAATAGCGTTAAACAATATCTTTTTAATCAAAGTATTTCGATAGATGATTAAATTATCGTTCAGCTAAAGAACTTCATGAAGCATAAAGAACTTCAATATGTTATGAACTTGCGTTGTTGAATTGATTGTGTTGACAATTCAGATTCATTCTCATAAATTGTCATCTTGCAGATCATCAGATAGTTTTTTGATATCAATCGATTTAAGATCGAGAAAGAGTCATGAAGCTGAAGAACTTGCAAAGTTAGAATATGAAATCTGTAAAGACTTGTCTGAGCTGCTGAAGATGAACTCATCTACAAAGAAGTGATGTTAGCGATTCTAGCTCTTTGATTTGACGAGCTGAATTTTACACTTTTTTTGAAGTACATAAGAAATCTTGAAAATGTGTAGCTTTGATCGCTGAATGCATCGAACTATTTTTGATAAGAGTTCGTAAATCTTCGTTGATATCACATGAAATTTCTGACGCTGTCTTCGTCTAAAGTTCGTTCTTGTGAATACAGCATCGAAATTTCTTCAAAATCGAGCTGAGATGTCGTTCGTTGATTTCAGTCGATCAAGGGATTTTGAGTTTTTGAATTCTTTTCGAGATAGTACGACGCATTCGTCGATATCTCGATGAGGTTATCGTTATTCAGTTTGTAGAAACTGTCGGCCTCGATCACTGCGACAACGTTTTTTTCAGCTAAGCGACGCGCGAGAGTTAACTCGGCCGTTTCACCATCGACAATACATAGTCATAGAAAGCAGAGAGATTCGCTCGCGCCAAAATGAGAGCATAGAAGCTCTCGGGCCAAGAGTTGCTCGTCAAAGACAAAGCTGTCTCGTGTGTAGAAGAGAGTCGTGAGTGTCAATTTAGCCAACAACGCTCAGAGAGTAGTGAATAAGAGATTCATTAATGAGATTTCAAGCAAAAGCATTATGAACAGAGAAAACACGAGTAAGAACTGAAACCGAGAACGTCATTACTTAAATGCCTCGTATATCTAGTATGAGTACTCTTAAGTAAGCATTCAGTCAAATAAGGCAGCTGCAAGGGGCGGATACGTATCTCGAGCGCTTATGAGAAATCAAGTACGGTACATAGATAGACGCCTCGAATGCGCTTTCTGCATCAAAGTCTCATATCGCGTACTTCTCTCGACTTCCGGACTTTCTTTGATATGCAACATTGACATGCTAATTCTCTGATTGAAAAACCTGTACTTCGTAAGAATTGCTCTACGTCAGCCGCTGAATGTCGATACCAGGTTCGAGATCACTGACAGCAGAGTTCACTATCGCTTTTTACAGTAGCTCTCAACGAGGTCGCGTGCCTCAGTTGAGAGCTCAAAGCGATAGTGATAGTGAAACCCTCATCGAGTCAGCGAGTCGCGAAAATAGCATAAACAGGCTCTTAGACCCAGGTAGGTACCTTATTCTATGATGATGTAAGGTAGTCATCGCGAAAAGCAAAAAAAGCTCGACCGCAAAATCGAATTCTCATCAAAACTACTACTGAATCTAAGTATCATTATTATCTTAAACCTCATGAATTTGAACTTATAAAAACCTGGAATAGAAGAGCAAAAAGACTGAATTCTAGACATATATCTTTTGTTGATTTATGTTCTCGAATCAGTGCTGAATTTGAGTGATTTGAGTGAGAATCGAGTTTCACGGTCAGGCTTTTTTTGCTTCCCGCGTGGTAGCTTACCTTACGGGTTAGAAGTATTCCCGAGCCCGTGCACGTTTCGATCTCGTGCACACCCTAAACTCGATTAGTAATTCATACTATTTTTATTATTATTCAACCATCATTCATAGAATCAAATTGCAATTAATATAGAGAGTTGTCGATATCTATATGAAGCTTCCAAGCTATAAAAATCAATCATCAAATCGCTTAGAAGCTTTGAATTGCCTTTCAGCTCGCGTAGACCTGATTTGACTTGACCCTCTTTTTACCTTCTCAATAGCAACAAAATCAGTGAATTGCTGTACTTTCACCTCTTTAGACTTCTTCTTTTGCCCTTTCTGAAGCTCTTTAGCCTTCAGCTTTTGCTCCTGAACTAGACGTCGTTGCTTCAATT
>JAABUS010002481.1_pt1 | contig 34706 bp, 24 predicted proteins | sample 5560161 | NCBI WGS metagenome assembly JAABUS01 (sample SAMN10711885, study PRJNA513376) | rock metagenome | isolation source: Antarctica rocks | place: Antarctica: Victoria Land, Trio Nunatak nord | collected 2016-01-04 | reverse complement strand
TGTTCTTTACTTTAAAGCTGATGGTAAAAGCAGGGGAAAGTTAGGAGTTGTGCCTGGTAAAGCTAAACCGTTTGCAGGCAGCTATGATTCAGAAAACAAAGTATTAACTGCCATCATGTTTGATGTGGAACCTGAAGCAAAATATTTGAACCAGGAATGGAATACAACCAAACCTTCATTTTCAGGTGACGCCGTTAATGCGTACAACGATGGCCCATTAGCTGATGGTACACAAATGGGGCCTTTTTACGAAATAGAAAGCGTATCTCCTGCAGCCTCCTTAAAACCCAACCAATCACTTTCTCATAAACATGCGGTTTTTCATTTTACAGGAAGCGAACAGGGTTTAGATGGTATTGCAAAAAAATTTTTTGGTGTCTCTCTCGAAGATATAAAAAAAGCATTTTAACCCATTTCAATTTGTCAAATGAATCAACAAACTGATTATCCTAAAATTGGTATAAGGCCTATTATTGATGGCCGCCTTGGAGGCGTGAGAGAGTCCTTGGAAGAAACCACGATGAAGATGGCGCAAAACGTAGCAGCTTTATATGAAAAAGAATTGTGTTATCCAGATGGAACACCTGTACAATGTCTAATTGCAGACCAATGTATTGGCGGTGTTCATGAAGCGAATATGTGTGCAAAAAAGTTTGAAACAAATAATGTGGGTGTTTCTCTGTCTGTAACTCCCTGCTGGGCTTATGGAAGCGAAACAATGGATATGCATCCAACATTGCCAAAAGCCATTTGGGGTTTTAATGGGACACAACGGCCTGGCGCTGTTTATCTCGCCGCTACTTTAGCAGCACATAATCAGTTTGGTTTACCGGCTTTTGGTATTTACGGAAGAGATGTGCAGGATTTGGGGGATGAGGCAATACCCGAAGATGTAAAAGATAAGTTGCTGAATTTTGCAAAAGCAGCTCTTGCAGTTGCTCTTATGCGTGGTAAATCTTACCTCGCTATCGGTTCGGTTTCTATGGGTATTGCGGGCTCTATTGTCATTCCTGACATGTTTAGGGAATATCTTGGAATGCGGAATGAATATGTTGATTCTTCTGAAGTGTATAGACGGATAGAAAAGAAAATTTACGATGAAGAAGAGTATCAGAAAGCATTGGCCTGGGTAAAAGAAAATTGTAAGGAAGGCGAAGACTTTAATCCGCAGGATAAGCAATTTTCAAAGGAGCAGAAAGATAAAGACTGGGAGTTTGTGGTTAAGATGACCATTATTATTCGTGACCTGATGATTGGCAATCCTAAGCTTAAAGAAAAAGGGTTTGGGGAAGAAGCTTTTGGTCACGATGCACTCGTTTCTGGTTTTCAGGGGCAAAGGCAGTGGACAGACTTTTTACCAAACGGAGATTTCGCGGAAGCCATTCTAAACTCTTCTTCTGATTGGAATGGCATTCGTGCTCCATTCATGGTTGCTACCGAAAATGATTCACTAAACGGCGTCAGCATGCTGTTTAATTACCTGCTTACTAATACCGCTCAGATTTTTGCAGACGTTCGTACTTATTGGAGTCCTGATGCAGTTGAAAGAGTGGCAAACTGGAAGCCTGAAGGAGCAGCGGCAAATGGTTTTATCCATCTTATCAATTCCGGTTCTGCCACACTTGATGGCAGCGGTCAGCAAAGTATAGATGGCAAAGCTGCAATGAAGCCTTTTTGGAAAATTCAGCAGGAGGAAGCTAATGCATGTTTAGAGGCAACAACATGGTATCCCGCAAACAATGGTTACTTCAGAGGCGGAGGTTACTCATCGAAGTTTGTTACAAAGGGGGGAATGCCTGTGACCATGTGTCGTTTAAATCTTGTAAGAGGCATAGGCCCTGTTTTGCAAATTGCAGAAGGTGAAACGATTGAAGTACCTGAAAGTGTTCATACAATATTGGATGAAAGAACAGACAGAACATGGCCAACAACATGGTTTGTACCGCGACTGACAGGCAAAGGAGCTTTTACCGATGTGTATAATGTAATGGCCCACTGGGGCGCAAATCACGGAGCCATAAGTTATGGTCATATTGGCCATCTTCTCATTTCTTTAGCATCTATGTTACGCATTCCTGTTTGCATGCACAACGTACAGGAAGAAAAGATTTTCCGTCCGTCTTCATGGAATGCATTCGGTTCTGACACTGAAGGGGCTGATTATCGTGCATGTGCCGCTTATGGCTCTTTATATAAATAATTTTGAAAACAACTGACATATGAAAAATACAACTAACGGTCTCTTTAGGGCGGAAGATGGCACAAGTTACCGAAAGCCATTTGCAATGATCACAACCTTATTTTTATTGTGGGGATTTGCGCATGGTTTACTTGATGTGCTTGATAAACATTTTCAGAATACATTGCATGTAACTAAGGCAGAGTCCGGTTTTGTTCAGTTTTCCCTTTATATTGGTTATTTGGTGATGGCTTATCCTGCAGGGGTGTTTATGAAACGCTACGGGTACAAAAAAGGAATTATTCTTGGTTTGACTTTATTTGCGTTTGGCGCTTTTTTATTTTATCCTGCGGCTAAGTTAGCAGCATTCATTCCTTTTTTAATGGCGTTATTTATTATCGCCTGTGGATTATCATGCCTTGAAACGGCTGCTAACCCTTATACCACTGTCTTAGGACCAAAGTACGGGGCAGCCAGACGTATTAATATTGCACAATCTTTTAATGGCCTGGGCTGGATACTTGGACCTCTAATGGGCGGACTCTTTATTTTCGGTGTCGAGAAATCCGGAGATGCAGGCACTTTCGATTCCCTGGTTCAGCCTTACATGTATGTGGGCACTATAGTCCTTCTGGTAGCTATTATATTTTCTTTTACACAACTTCCATCAATTCAGGAGGATAATGAAGAGCATATAGCTGCAAATGCGCCTACCCGTGAGTTACTCAGGCATCCTTCCTTCGTGCTTGCAGTAATTGCCCAGTTTTTATATGTAGCTGCACAAACAGGTGTCAATTCCTTTTTTATAAATTTTGTTACCGAAACCATCACAGGCCTGCAGGAAACAATCTCCGGTATGATGCAGCATTTAGGTCTTTTTGGACATGTTTTTATGCCAAGAAATCCTGAACAGGCTGCTTCCCTGATTCTTGCAATTGGCGGAATGGGTTCTTTCTGGATAGGTCGTTTAACTGGTTCTTACATTATGAAATTTATACCGCCTCAACGTTTGCTTGCAGTTTACGCTATCATTAATACGGCCTTAACAGCTATCGTGGTCATGGGTTTAGGATGGTTAAGCGTAATAGCGCTGTTCTCTACCTATTTTTTCATGTCCGTAATGTTTCCAACTATTTTTGCTTTAGGAATTAGGGGTCTCGGACCTTTGACGAAAAAAGCTGCATCATTCCTGGTTATGGCAGTGGCCGGAGGAGCCTTTTGCCCCCCTGTTATGGGCGCCATTGCTGATCACTTTGGGATGCCGATAGCTTTTATGCTTCCTTTATTATTCTTTGCTTTCATTGCTTATTATGCCATTTGGGGTGTGAAAAAAACACATGGAATATCTGTAGACGAACCTATATATGTTACTCATTAATTAAACGATTAACATAATAGGATTTGATGCCTCGTTGGTATTGTCACCAACAACAAAAGCGTGTGATGGTGCCGGCTTTAGTTCCATGGCCATCTATGCCTCGGCATCCAGCAGATAAAACAGTATATATATAGTATGCTTTAACTTATGTAACTTTAAGTATGGAAGTACATGAACCTTCTCCGGCTTATAATAAACAGTTCATTTCTATTAAGGAATACCTTGACCAGGAAAAAGTGTCGTTTCAAAAGCATGAATACTACAAAGGAGAAATTTTTGCTATGGCTGGCGCCGGAAACAGGCATAATGTTATTTTTTCAAATGTATTTATTGCCTTAGGAATTGCTTTAAAAGGGAAGAAGTGTCGGCCATATGGAAGCGATCTTCGCATTTATATTCCTGAAAACACGTTATTTACTTATCCTGATATTTCAATTATTTGCAACGACATTATTTCTTCCCCTGACGATGAAGATACTGCTGTTGAACCAACTGTAATTATTGAAATACTCTCACCTGCTACCAGGAACTACGACAGAGGTGAAAAGTTCATGCTGTACAGAGATATAAAGACTTTACATGATTATGTTCTAATAGATTCTCAATCAATACATGCTGAAGTTTTTTCGATCAATCAAAACAATTTGTGGGAACTGAAAGAATATAAGCATGTAGGTGATAACCTTGTTCTCAACAGTATAGAATTCACTATGACTTTGCAGGATATTTATGAAGGCACCAAACTCTCATAGCCATTGTCACACAATTATTTTCCATCCGATTGCCTAAAAGAAATCTGTAACGTTAATAGAACTTGCTAATCAAAAAGCTGCAAAGCTTTTATATGAACTGGAAGAATTGCATTTGATTAAAGTGCTTAAAACAGAGGCAAAGGATAAGGAGAAATTGTCTGAAAAGTATGCTGGTAAATTACCTGATAGTATAGCTGATGAACTTAAACAATATGTGATGGAAAGTAGAAACGAATGGAACAGCCGCAGTATTTAATAGACACAAATGCCATTATTAATTCCCGGGTAAGAAATTACCTTCAAAAGGTATGAACTTCATGAAAAAAATTGGAAGCTTGTTTAATTGATTCTGCTGTATGTGAAACATATAGGGATACCTAATTTTGGAGTTATAGTTCTGGCTGCATAATTTCTTTTTTATAAATTTGAAGTATGTTAAATATTCAGGATCATATAGAAATAAACCCGAAAGTTGTAATGGGGAAACCAGTTATCAAATGTACACGAATATCTGTGGAATTACTCCTTGAAAAGCTTTCGGCAGGTGAAACTGAAAATGATATTATTGAAGCCCATCCACACTTAACTAAAGAAGATATCAAAGCTGCTCTTGCATTTGCTGCCCAATCTCTCAAAGGCGAAAATATTTATCTAATAGTATTATGAAACTCCTTGCGGCGAAATAGGGGCTATATTCCTATATATGCAGTCAAACGTTGTGTATAGCAGACTTGTGCTTCGTGCATTTTTTGTAACTTTATTTCATTAAAAAGTTATCAATGAAATCAGTGACTATACAAATACCTGACAATGTTGAAATATCAGAACAAGATTTAAAATTTCGTGTTGCTGCGCACTTATATGAACAAGGCAAAGTTTCATCAGGTGAAGGTGCTATGATTGCGGAAGTTTCAAAAAGATTTTTTATAGAGAACCTCGGAAAATTTGGTGTATCAATATTCAATTACGGCGCCGATGAATTATTAGATGAAATAGGTCATGCATAGAGTTGTAATTGCAGATACCAGTTGTCTTATCTTGTATTCAAAAATTGGATTGACATATATACTCCACTCACTTTATTCTGATGTAATCATTACTCCTGAAGTGGCAAACGAATTTGGAGAACCACTGCCAGATTGGATAAACATACAATTTGCTAAACCAACAAACATCAACATGTTTGAAATTTACAATATTGGTATCGGTGAAATAACCTCTCTTGCTTTAGCGCTTGAATTTAAAAATAGTACTGTAATTCTAGATGATGATAAAGCGAAAAAAATTGCAAAATCATTTAATCTTGATGTAACAGGTTCTTTAGGTATTATTGTGAAGGCGAAAGAAAAAAATATAATTTCAAACGTAAGAGAGGTGTTGACTGCAATAAAAACAACAAACTTTTATTTACCATCTTCTTTAGAAAATCTCGTTTTAAAAGTAGCAGGTGAACTGTAATAGTTCTTAGTGCTGCATACAAAATTAATTGCCTTAAGTGCAACTAAAGGCACAATGATCAATCAAGAAAAATGCTAATAGAAAATAAAATTCATTTAATTTTCTGCTTAAATTTTTTATTAAGTACAACATGGAAGACAACAAACGCCGCTCATTTCTAAAAAATATCACAATTGGTTCTGTAGGCGCTGCAGTGGCGCCAACTTCTTTATTACAAGCCAAAGAAGCAGAACATATTAAAGAGAAAAATGAAAAAGGAGAAAGTTCTGCAAAAACTTCACAAAAAAGAAAGTATAATACTCCTTATAAAGCAGAATACCTTAACCGGGTCGCTTTCCCAATAGGTGGTATTGGTGCCGGTATGTTTTGTATTGAAGGTACAGGTGCTATATCTCACATGAGTGTACGTAACAAACCTGAGATTTTCAATGAACCGGCAATGTTTGCAGCCATATCTGTAAAAGGAATGAAAAATGGTGCAAAAGTCCTCGAAGGACAAGTGCCTGAATGGAAGTTTTTTGGCCGGCGCGGAACAGGCAATGGGGCTGAAGGTACAACCTTTGGATTGCCAAGATTTAAAAATGCTGAATTTATAACAGAATTTCCTTTTTGTACAATCAATCTTCAAGATGCCGATGTTCCTCTTAAAGTACAAATAAAAGGATGGAGTCCATTTATACCAACTGATGAAGATAACTCTAGCCTTCCTGTCGGAGCTATTGAATATAAGTTTGTAAATAACAGTTCGTCAAGTGTAAGTGCAGTCTTCTCATACAATTCAAAAAACTTTATAGCTGTTAATGAAGGGGCACCAAACAGCATAAAGAAAATAGATAATGGTTTTGTACTAAGCCAGAATAAAGTAAAAGATAAACCATATTGGAAGGGCGACTTTGCCATTTTTACAGGTGATGCAAATACTATAGTTGATTACTGTTGGTTTCGCGGAGGCTGGTGGGATCCTTTAACTATGGCTTGGAACAATGTAAGGGAAGGTGTTGTACATGCTGTCGACCCGGTAGAAAAAGATGCACCAGGAACTTCGTTATATGTGCCGTTCACATTACCGCCCCGAGCGACAAAAACAATACGTGTGATGATGGCGTGGTATGTTCCGGAGACAGACATGCACATGGGTGAGGTAGTAAAAGAAGAAAAGAAAGGTTGTGACCCTGCTTCAGGTTGTTGTGGCAGCCCTGTGGACATTGGAGTTTCAATAGGAAAACAAACTTCTTCGCCTGATTATAAACCCTGGTATAGCAGTAAGTTTAATAGTATAAATGAGGTAATTAATTATTGGCGGTCAAATTATAGTGCTCTGTATAAGAAGTCAAAGCTGTTTAAAGAGGCATTTTATTTAAGTACATTACCTCCTGAAGTAATGGAGGCTATTGCAGCAAACATGACAATCATTAAATCTCCAACAGTTCTGCGACAGTATGATGGCCGCTTATGGAGTTGGGAAGGTTGCGCTGATGAAAACGGTTGTTGTCATGGTAATTGTACACACGTTTGGAATTATGCCCAGGCAATATCTCATTTGTTTCCATCTTTGGAAAGAACGCTGCGTAATACAGAATTTTGCGAAAACCAGAATAAAGAAGGCCACCAGGGCTTTAGAGCCAATCTTCCTATCAGTCCTCTGAAACATGATTTTCATGCAGCAGCCGATGGACAGTTAGGTGGAATTATGAAAGTACACAGAGAGTGGCGCATCAGCGGTGACAGTAATTGGCTTTCTAATATTTACCCAATGGTAATGAAAAGCATGGATTATTGCATTGGTATTTGGGACCCTAAAAGTAAAGGGGTAGTGGAAGAACCTCATCACAATACTTATGACATAGAATTTTGGGGACCAGACGGCATGTGTACAAGCTTTTACCTTGGCGCTTTAACGGCAATGATAAAAATGGGAACTTTTTTACAAAAAGATGTAAGCAAATACCAGTCGCTTTATGACAAAGGCAAACAATACATCGAAACAAAATTGTATAATGGTGAATACTTTATCCAGGACATTGAATACAAAAATTTAAACGCTCCTGATCCTGCTACCGCAAAATCTTTTGGAGGGGAATATTCAGCAGAAGCAAAAACTATTTTGCAAAAAGAAGGGCCAAAATATCAATATGGTATGGGCTGTCTCAGCGATGGTGTATTAGGTGCATGGATAGGAAAGATGTGTGGATTAGACAGCTTTATTGACCCCCAAAAAGTTCAAAGTCATTTACTTTCAGTGCATAAATACAATTTGAAGAAAGACCTTACTGATCATCCAAACCCACAACGCCCTTCATATGCTCTTGGAAACGAAGGCGGGCTGTTGCTTTGTACATGGCCAAAAGGAGGTAAGTTATCTCTGCCATTTGTGTACAGCGACGAAGTGTGGACAGGTATTGAATACCAGGTAGCTTCTCATCTTATGCTAATGGGAAAAGTGCAGGAAGGGCTCGATATAGTTCAAGCTTGTCGTGATCGTTATGATGGAAGAAAAAGAAATCCTTTCAATGAATATGAATGTGGCCACTGGTATGCAAGAGCTATGTCAAGCTATGGATTAATAGAAGGGCTTACAGGTGTTCGGTATGATGCAGCAGATAAAACATTGTATATAGATTCTAAAATAGGCGATTTTACAAGCTTTATTTCTACAGCAACAGGTTTTGGAACAGTTAGCCTGAAAGCAGGAAAACCATCTTTAAAAACAGTTTATGGAAATATTGACGTAAACAAAACAATAGTAAGCGGAAAAGAAAATAAGGCATAAATGCAAATTGAGGACTTTGGTTTCCTTCAATAACGTTTCTATTAAAAGAATTGAGTCTTCAACATGAAATTACATTTATTAAGCGGTTTTTTGGGCAGTGGTAAGACAACAGCTATTCAAAATGCGGCAAATTTTTTATTGCAAAAAGATGTCAGAGCAGGAGTTATTACAAATGATCAGGGCACAAGACTGGTAGATGGAGATTTTTTTAAAAGCCTTGAATTACCTGGTGAACAGGTAGTAAACAGTTGCTTTTGTTGCAATTATAATGATCTAGACAGTAAGATTGAAACATTAGTTAAAACATATAATGTTGACACCATTTTTGCTGAATCTGCAGGTTCATGTACCGATGTTGTAGCCACTATTTTTAATCCATTATCACAGTTTCGGCCTCAATTGCAGGTAACTGTTTCGACATTCGCTGATGCTAACTTGCTGTATGATTTGCTAAAAGACAATAAAGGTTTCTTTGATGAGGATGTGAAATATATTTATTTTAAGCAGATAGAAGAAGCAGGAGTTATTGTTGTCAGTAAAACCGATTTGATCAGTAAACAGCAATTGAGGGAACTGAAACAAATAATGCAAGAGAATTATCGAGATAAAATTGTTCATTATCAAAATTCTTTTGATACAAATAATATACAGGAATGGCTGAAGCTATTAAATGATTTTAAACCTGAAACAGCGCTGCAATCATTAAATATAGATTACGACATTTACGCATCAGGTGAGGCTAAACTGGCATGGTTAGACCAGGAGATTGAAGTATACAGTGTTGATAATAATGCTATAGAAAATACAGTTTGTTTAATTAACAGCATTTTCAATAAAATAAAGGAAAAAAATTACAATATAGGTCATTTAAAGTTTTTAATTAATGAAGATACTAAAGTAAGTTTCACTTCTGCAACACCTGTTACTTATGCTTACAAAGTAAAAAGCCAAAAAGCAGCCACTGCAACTTTACTGATAAATGCAAGGGTACAAATTACGCCTGAAACCCTTTCTTCAATAGTAACCACTGCTATTGAAGAGGAAGAAAGGAAATCATCGTGTAAAATTTTTATAAAAAGCTTATCCTCTTTTAAACCTGGTTATCCAAAGCCAACTTATAGAATTCCAAATACTATATATGAAAATAACTTTTTAGTTACACAGAAATTTATCCTGTCACTTTGCAAAGCCGGAGCTGAGGTTTTTAGAGTAAGCGGTATTGAAGAGGTAATCAGCCTTTATCATAAATCAGGCCCTGGGATTGAGAACATCGTGAACATGATACCTGAATTGGGTTTAGTAAATGCGGAAGAAATTAAACAAACGAATGCTACTGAACCGCTACTTATTTACCAAATATGGGTTCGCGGAGCACTGGGCGTTGCAGAAAATGGTGCAATATGGCTGGAAAAATATTCAACAAATAACAGTGTCTTTCCTTTTACCTGTGAGTACTTAATTATTGTGCTGGATGCAAATACGATTGTTGCAGACATGCATGAGGCTAATATAAAAATAATAACCCGCAAAGAAGGATATGGAGTGTTCCTTGCACCAACCTCCCTGGCTACAGGTAGAGACCAATCGCTTGCTATTGATGATCATAAAGCCAGGAGTTTAATTGTGTATATAATTGATCCGCAATTTAACGAAGCACAAAATCCGAAAATTGTGGCGCGGGATGTTATTGCTAAAACAGATCTTATTTATACATTTCCAATAAAACGGGTAATTTGATTAGTATGAAAAAAAGATCTTTTATTAAAAATTCCGGAATCGTTACCTCGGCTGCTGGTTTCAGCACATTGTCTCCTGTTGCAGTACCATTCACTGTATAGTTCATTTGCGGCTGTTGTCTTTTTTACACAGGAAGCGGCTTTTCAAAAGTTTATTGCTTTAGCCGGAGGTATAGGTACAGTGATTTCTTTAGTCCCCAAGTTTTTGGCCACCGGCGGAAGCAAAAGCAACGAAGAAAAAAAATAGCGTCTATAATCTTTAATAATTTTTTTAAGAAAACCATTAAAAAAATCTGCAAAGGGAATTGCCAGTTGTGTGTTCCTGTGATCTTTGTAGGTAATGTCTTTTTGTAAGTAAAAGAATTGTAATATCCGCCTGTTCTCCTTAGATTACTGCAAATTGTGATTCGAATACTAACCAGGAAATAGTGTTTTATAAATATTTGGCACTATCCTTAAAGCATTTTTATAATACACCTTTTTTAAAATCTCATCTGGTAATCCGATACCGTACATCCGCCAGAAAGCATGGTACTTTTTGTGATATGGAAAATATTCATCGTCAGTTTCTAAAACTCTGAAGTAGGTTGAATATTCTTCAGGCACCCAACTGTCTTTTCCAAACAATATCCTGTCCTGGTATTTTATAAAAAATGCTTTAGCAGCTTTTGGTTGCCTGCCCAGTTCCGCTATCACTGCACCAAATTCGACCACCACATTTTTCATTTCATCCAGTAATGATGAAAGCTGTCTGAGATCATTGGCATACCAGCCAAAATGAGCGGCAATAAAAGTGGTTTCAGGATGCTTTTTAAACATGCGATGCTGCTCATTGAGCAACTCTCCAAAAGGAGCAGGATCACTATTGCTTCTTTTCCTCCCAGGATGTGTTTCAAGCTCTAACCATCTTTCATTATGTTCATCCAAAGCATCCCAAAAAGGTTTTGGATCAGCCGTATGAATAAGCACGGGAATTTTTAGTTCGCCACATTTTCTCCAAATAGGATCGAGCCTTTCGTCGTCAACGGTTACTCTTTTGCCGGTATTATCTTTTACAGAAAAACCAAGGCTCTTATAAATCTTTAAACCATTTGCGCCGTTTTTTACGTCTTCTTCCAGTTGTTTAACCGCCTTAGCTGTCCAGTTACTTTCACCTATGCCTGAAAAGTTGATATTGGCAAATACGATAAAACGGTCAGGTGCAGTGGCTTTTATATTGCCAATAGATTTTTTAAGTACATCTCCGCTTTGTCCGCTCAGGTTTACCATTACAGCCATATTCATCTTATTCATATCGTTAACCAAATCATTAAGATTTTGTGTCGGCATATCAAACTGGTGATTATGAACATCAATAAAAGGAAACTTAGCCTTTGTTAACTTATGTTCAGGAACAATCAATGTGGAGGTTGGGTTGTACTTCTCAAAGTCCATATGATCCGCCTGGCCGTTAACAATAAAAGCAGAAATAATGAAAGAAAAAGAAAACAAAATTTTGTTCATAAGCTATGTTATAAAATACTAACGAATAATTTTTTGGAAAACATTATTAAAAATTATGAAAAGGAATTATAGTTTAGCTATTTAAGATTATGACAAATATATTAACGAAGTGGTATTTAAACGAAAGTGGCAATAGATTTCGAAATTTAAAACGCCTTGTTTTAAAAGCGTAAGACTGTTCGAAACAATGTAAAACGGACTTATGTGAGAATGAATGCAATTATCCTTTATAATTTTAAAATGGAGTAATAATGGACACCAATGTCTATTAAGCCAAAATGGAAAGGTTTGAATTTTGTGCAAACACTTAATTATTGCTAACTTTATTTCATGCAATTTCCTAAAATAGAATCTGTAAAAGCAATTGGAAAATATAAACTATTCATAAGGTTTTCTGATGCAAGTGAAGGTGAATATGACGTAAGTCATCTTGCAGGCAAAGGAGTTTTTAAAAGCTGGGACACTGATAAAAATTTTTCAAAGGTTTCTGTTAACCCCGAATCTGGTGCGATTACCTGGCCTGGAGAATTAGATATTGATACTATCAATGCTTATTGCAAAATTAAAGGTATTGATATTAGTTCGTATTTAAATTCACAGCAGCAACATGCCGCGTATTAGCAGTTTCTATAACATCATTATTTGGATGTACTGGAACGATCACAATCCTCCACATTTTCATGCAACTTACGGAGACTTTGAAATTCTTATTCGCATTCCCGACCTTTCAATTTATTCAGGATCATTACCTTCACGAGCTTTGGGTCTTGTAATGGAATGGGCATCACTTCACCGACTGAATTAATGGAAAATTGGAATTTATTAAAAGAAGGTTTGGTTATAAAAAAAATAGAACCTCTAAAGTGAGTCAAATATCTTGTGTCTCTTCTCCTTATATATCATAAATATTGTTGATTAAGATGTAATAGCTGTATAAAATCATTGCAATTGAATGGATAGAATTCATACTTGATATACAAAAACAGATAATTAAAACCAGAAACTTTTATTAATTTATAGGATTAAAAGGGGATTGTAAAGAAATACTTGAATCTCTGCATTTGACGATAATAAAAAATTGTTTTTACATTTAATCTGTAAAAATCCTATTTCTTTTTATGGATAGTAGTGTCTGCACGTGTGGTCGTATCCCGGGTTTCTTTTGGCAGTTGATTTTCTGCGTTTGCAGAACCAAGTGTACCACTTGTGGCAGAATGATCATCAGGGTTACCAGTAATCTGCATCGGTTCATTACATGCGAATGCAAAAATTAACATCAAAAGTGCAAGAAGCTTTTTCATATTTATTCTTATTAACAACTAAGTTATACATTATTTAAAATAATTTGTACTTCATTAGATGATTTTAGCAGTTCTCTGAAGATTTGTGTGGCTAAAATTACCACGACCTGCAGGTCAGGTCATTTAGTTAAGATGTTACAACCTCGCAGAGGTTATATGTTGGCAGAATAAAGACATATAAAATAATTTAACCGCTCCGTAGGTGCAGAAATAAAAGCTATCGTTGCGATAGCCATCGAAACGATAGCTATCGGAACCTACTCTTAATAATGCTTTTGCTAATTAAATTCTACCATATTTTCCTCCTGCGAAGCAAGAAAAAAAAATTCCTTTAAAATAATGTTTTTAGAAGAAGAGATAACAGCAATTAAAAAACTTAATTCTTTCGGAATTATACCAAATACTAACCCATTTAGAAGAATGACTATTTCCAGGTTTTCTTATTTACTAATTATCGCAAGTTTGCTTAATAATTTTCCAAGCCAGAAAACAAAATAAGAACTATCTGAAGCATTACGTTAAACATGACCTGAGTAATTATAAGAAATAGTAAAAACCGCTGATAAATCATTTGTCATGAAACATCAATTACCCCTCACCCTTATATCAATAGTTTTATACACTTTCTTACAAATTAGTGCACAGCCCTCCCGAACCGATACTGTAGCCTTTATATCTTCGTCTGACACCAGCTCCTGGCAATATAAAATGGAAACCAGTGAAGAAAAGTGGCCGCGTTTAGCGAAGAGAAAAGATTTTCAACCATTTTTTAAGTTTGATTATAGCAGCGCGGTAACAAAGAATTCTCATACAGCCGACATTAGTTTTTATGGGAACGCAACATTATTTTGGCTAAATGATATTAAAGAAATTGAGTTAGCGGTAGTTGGTATTACCCGACAAAATGCTAACAAATTTATTTATCATGTAACAGTTAATGATAGTTTTGAAGTAATCCATTGGATGCATCCAAATAATTTCCGGACAAACAAAAACATCACCTATGCTTACCTTGGAAAATTCAATACTAAAAACCAAATTGTAAAGTTTGAATTGTATAACATTAAAAACTATAGTGACAGAATTAGTTTTATAGTCAATGGCTTGTTTATGCCTCAAGCAAAAGTAAAGTATGCGATAATTAACTATAATGATAAATATCTTTTCAAGCCATTTATGCAGCATTACATACCGGATAAAAAGCAGCATTACTTTAAAGATAATGAATGGCAAAAAAGAAAAGTAAGCTTTAATTGGTCTGACAGCATTAATCACATTGCCATTGAAATGGAAAACAGCATTCAAAATGACATGTATAATGTTTATGTCGAAAGAAATATTGAAGGAAAAACAGATACAGTTTATGTATCTAATAATTGGGAAATGTCTCACTACACTCAAAATCCTTCATTAAGAATAAACTCTTCATTTTTTAATAAGCCTGGCAATTATCAGGTTATAGTTACTCCTGAAGCACCAAATGATTTTAAAAGAAATGCATTTGAACAGGCAGTTACAATTCCTTTTACTGTACTTCCGTCTACAACAAAACTATTTACATTCAGGCAATTGCTATTTTATATATGCTTACCCCTGTTGGTCTGTGGAATCATTTTTAGTTATTACTATCTGAAACAAACACGCAAGCTTTTTAAAGAAACACAGGAGAAACAAATAGCTGCTATTCAACTCAATTCTGTTCGCTCGCAATTGAACCCTCATTTTATATTCAATGCACTTTCCGGTATACAAAACTTTATAAATAAAAATAATGTCAGTGCTGCTAATCTTTATCTTTCAAAATTTGCCCGTATTACCCGTAATGTTTTGGATGATAATAATAGAGATTTAATCAGCATTTCCCATGAAGTTAATATGCTTGAAGATTACCTGCAAATGGAGCAGATGAGGTTTGGATTTAATTATAAGATTAATGTGGATGATACAATTGATAAAACAAATACAGAAATACCAGCAATGCTGCTTCAACCTTTTGCAGAAAACGCTGTAAAACATGGGATTGCGGGTTTAAAGCACGAAGGAGTAATTGACATAGCTTTCAGAAAGGAAGTTAATAACCTTATTCTGGAAGTAAAAGACAATGGCAAAGGTTTCAATATTGATGCTGATTTTGAAGGTGTTGGCATGAAGCTGTCTGAAAACAGAATTAATTTATTGAACCAGTTGCACAAAGAAAGTCTCATTTCATTGGAGAAAAAATCAAGTATAAATGGTACTCTAATTTTAATAGATTTAAATAATTGGACATAAAAATGCGCGCAGTTGTTGTTGATGACGAAGCACATAATAGGGAAAATATAAAAGAGCTATTAAAAAGATATTGCCCGATGTAATAGTTATAGCTGAAGCAGAAAATGCAGAGGAAGGGATAAGACAAATTAAGAAGCATCAGCCCGGACCTCGTATTTCTGGATATTCAATTAGTTAATGTACGACATATTAAAAGCTGGTTAAAAGAAGATGGAGGTGTTTTATTGCTAAAGGATCTTACTAAGATACCAGTATCCAAACCTAACCGGGAAAAAGTAAAACTACTTTGGAACTTCAAATAGAATAATCTGATTGAGGTATAAACAAAAAATGGCCTCTTTTAACGGCCATTTTTGTAAAAATCGTAATATAAATTATCCCCTGTTATCGGAACCATGTCTCGCCTGTTCACCCCTTGGTGCAAATTCAGGCTTGGGCATAAGCGCTTTACGGCTAAGCTTAAATTTACCTGTTTTAGGATCTAAGCCTATCAGTTTCACCTTAACTACATCGCCTTCATTTAACACTCCTTCCATATTTTCAAGGCGTTTCCAGCTTATTTCACTTATGTGCAATAAACCCTGTTTACCAGGCAGGAACTCAACAAAGGCGCCAAATTCTTTGATACCTTTCACAGTAGCCTCATATACATCGCCTACCTGTGGCACAGCTACAATACTCTTAATCCAGGCAACGGCCTTATTCAGACCTTCTTTTTCAGGTGAGAATATGCTTACTTCACCTACATTACCAACTTCTTCGAGGTTAATTGTGGTACCTGTTTCGCGTTGAATTTCCTGAATAACTTTACCCTGCGGCCCGATAACTGCACCAATAAATTCTTTATCAATAAACAATTTTTCCATCCGTGGAGCGTGTGGCTTAACCTCTGCTCTTGCTTCAGGCATGCATTCATACATTGCATCAAGAATATGCAGACGACCACGACGGGCTTGTTCTAAAGCCTCAGTCATTACTTCCATACTCAAACCGTCAACTTTAATATCCATTTGCACCCCGCAAATGCCGTCACGCGTACCGGTGACCTTAAAGTCCATATCACCCAAATGATCTTCGTCGCCAAGTATATCGGTAAGAATAGCATATTTTCCATCTTCACGCGTAATTAATCCCATTGCAACACCGCTTACATGCTTCTGTATGGGCACACCTGCATCCATTAACGCAAGGGAGCCTGCACAGACTGTAGCCATTGATGAAGAACCATTACTTTCAAGAATATCACTAACCACACGTACAGTATAAGGGTAATCATTGCCCGGCATCATTTGTCGGAGACTGCGCATAGCCAGGTTGCCATGACCCACTTCTCTGCGCCCGGGACCTCTCATCATTTTTACCTCCCCTGTGGAGAACGGGGGAAAATTATAATGGAGGATGAAATTACTGTAGTCAGACTTAGCAGCGCTCTCAATCAATAATTCATCTAACTTGGTACCGAAAGTAACCGTTGTCAGCGATTGTGTTTCGCCTCTGGTAAACAAGGCTGAACCATGCGGGGTAGGCAGTGGATCTGTTTCCATTGATAACGGGCGAACATCTTCAAGGCCACGACCATCGAGGCGAACTCTGTCATCAAGCATCAGGTTTCTTACTTCTTCCCACTGCAGATCAGCAAAATATTTTTTAGCCAGTTTTTTATCTTCATCAGTTGCTTCTTCACCTAAGCTTGATATAACTTCATCTTTTAAAGTGCTGAATGCTTCGCTTCTTGCATGTTTGTCGGATCCGCTTCTTGCAATTAATTCAACTCTCTGTTTAGCAAATTCAGCAACCTTATTTTTAAGTTCATCGCTTTGTACAGGTTTTGTATATTCTCTTTTACCTTTCACACCAACTTTATCTCTTAGCTCCTGTTGAGCCTTGATGTGAATTCTTATAGCATCATGAGCAACCTGCAGAGCATTTACGAGATCAGCTTCAGAACATTCTTTTGCTTCACCTTCAACCATCATCAGGTTTTTCTCTGTAGCCGCTATGATAAATTCAAAATCAGCCTGAGCTAATTGCGAACGTGTAGGATTTATAACAATTTCCCCATCAATGCGTGCGATCCGTGCTTCGCTTATAATTTCTTTGATAGGAATACCTGAAACCGCAAGTGCGGCGGAAGCGGCAAGGCATGCAAGCGAATCTGGCATAACTTCCGGATCACTCGAAATCAGGCTTATCAATACCTGAACCTCGCAATAATAATCTTCTGGAAATAAAGGACGTAACGCGCGGTCAATTAAGCGACTGGTCAATATTTCATAATCATTCAGCCTGGCTTCTCTCTTAAAGAAAGAACCAGGAATACGCCCGGCAGATGCAAATTTTTCCTGGTAATCAACAGAAAGCGGAAAAAAATCCTGGCCTTCACGGGCCTCGTGGTTTGCTACCACTGTAGCTAATAAAATACAATTGCCCTGGCGAACAGTAACAGAACCGTCAGCCTGGCGGGCTAATTTTCCGGTTTCAATAGTGATTTCACGGCCACCACCGATATCGAAACTTACATTAATAGGTTGAGACAACATATATTTTACATTGTTTAGAGAACTGCAACAAAAGATACAAAGAGGGAATAAAAAGTATCCACGTTACGGTTTATAATTAAAATGTTTGAAACAAATAAGGAACAAACACAAAAAACTATTCCCAACTGAATTTTATAACAGTTGGGAATAATTGAATATCATAGAGAAAAAATTATTTTCTTAGGCCTAACTTTTCAATCAATCCACGATAACCCTGCAGATTATGCTTTTGTAAGTATATAAGCAAACTTTTACGTTTACCTACCAATTGCATTAAACCACGATGGGTGGAAAAATCTTTTTTATTTTCCTGTAAATGCTTAGAAATCTGGCTGATGCGTTCTGTTAATAAAGCTATCTGCCCTTCAATAGAACCTGTATTTTCTGCCATGCCTCCAAATTCGGTGAAAATGCTGGCTTTTTTTTCAGTTGTTAACGACATCTCGAATTGTTTAAAATAGACACCAATTTTTTATTATGTTTTTATAGGCTGCAAAAGTAGGGTAATATTATAGAACGCAGAAATTATATAACCAAATTTTAATTTATTTAAGGTAACAGAGACAGAAGCTACGTTCATTTACATACAAAAGTTTAATATGGTATTATGGTTAATATTATTAGTAATTATGGTTAATATTATTATCATTGGGCTAAAGCAGAATTATTTTTTCCATTTTATCCCCCACGTAAATATCGGGGAAATTGAAATGGGCATAGAACAGCTTTTACACACGCAAAACCTCATAAAACTGTAATTATTACCTTACCTTTCTCATACTTATTTAAGATGTTTTTTTCTTTTAATTTTTAATAAATCATTTGCTGATATTTTTCACTTCTGTTTTAGTTTAAAAATATTTCTATTTAAAAATAGGTCAAGCCGGTAAATATAATTAAATTAGCCTAAGTTCTTTTCCATTAACAATAAAAACTTACCAAATGAATAATCTTAGACGTGTTGAACATTGGGGAGATACTCATCACCCTAAATGGGTAGATATAATACGGATATGTTTAGGCATTTTTCTTTGCTACAAAGGCATTGACTTTCTTCGAAATATGGGAGCTATAAATGACCTGTTAGGAAGGCATATTTCGTTTGGTTCTTTTGCAACTATTATGATTGGTCACTATATTGTATTTGCTCACATATTAGGAGGAATTTTTCTTGCTATGGGCGTTCTCACACGCTTTGCATGCCTTATACAAATACCGATACTATTGGGCGCTCTTATCATGATCAACTGGTCTCAGGACATGTTAAGACCGTATTCTCAATTATTACTTACCATTGTAGTTTTGCTTTTGCTGGTATATTTCCTGATTGCCGGCAATGGACAGTGGGCCGTTAATTTTGATGAACCGGAAGAAAGAAAAGCAGACAAAGGTGTAATATAGTTAAACCTGTTTCTATTTTAAAGATAGATCCTGATTCTAATAGTTAGGTCTTATTTTCTTATTTATCTAAGCAATGTTTCTAATACTGTCTGATTTAAAACATTTCAATCAGATATTTATCAAAGGCCATTTTCTGGTTCTTAACAATTGCTTTTGCCTGAAAGAAAACATTTATCAAAACGGTTTATTATCTTTCATTTATTTAATGATAAGCTTTTTGAAGCGTTTCTGATTTTGGAGGTTCTATTTTATGTTCCTGAGAATTTTGGTTTAAATATTCTCCCCTTACTTTACTAGCTGTTTTATGTTCGCCGGTATGACTCCAACCTGGAGGTTTTACGATATATAAAAGTTTATTTTTCAGTCCGGGCGCCCTGTGTATATCCTTAATCAAAGCGGCAAATTCTCCAAAATAGGCATCTATAAAACTATGAGGCTTCATTTCCCTGCTAATTCCATAAACAACAGGAACGGTCTTTTCTTCGGGCTGATATGTTTTAAAAACCCTGTCCCATATATTAAGAAGATTGCAAAAGTTAGTATCCATATACAGAGGGTTTTTTGCATGATGCGCCCTGTGATGTGAAGGTGTAAGAATAAATTTATGCAAAAACCCCAGCCGCCCATCTTTAACCAAATGCTCGCCAATATGGATGAACCCGCCCCATACGCCATCAATAAACATTATTACAAGTAACATTACAGGACTAACGCCTAACAAAATACACACAGTGGTTCTTATTAAATCGGCATAAGGTCCTTCAAGAAAGAAATGGGCATAGGAAACGGAAAGGTTCATAGTTTCAGGAGCGTGGTGAGTAGAGTGTAAACACCAGAATAATCGAACTTTGTGGCCTAAATAGTGATAGATAAAATGGCCAAATTCCCAAACAATATAACCGTAAATAAACCAGTACCATGTAAAAGATGTTTTGATAATCGCATATTTTTCAAAAACACCTATACAAAAAACGGTTACAGCGATTGCGATAAACCGACCGATTACAGCATTGAATACAAAAGAAAAAAATGAAATTTTATAATCAATAACTTTAAATTTTTTATACAATAACGCTCCTATGATTTCTACAAATAATACTAATGGGAAAAGAGGGCGTATAATTGAAAAAAATCCTTCGGAAGTTAAAAAAGAATGGTAGTTGCCTGACTTAAGTATCTTCAGGAATTGCTCGACGCCGAAGAAGCCGATGATCCATTCATAAACCGCTGTAAAAATATCCATCATTATACTTTCTGTTAGTTATAAATACTGATGTCATTTAAGCTCTTGTTAATTTGTAGGGATAAACTTTTCCTGATGCCCATTGAGCCACATAAATATTTTCATCCCTGTCAATACACACATCATGGGGATGAACAAATATTTTGTCTGTTTGAACCATAGGTTGCAGAACATCATTTTCATATTTCGGCTCACTTCCGCCGATATTGCTGACTACTTTATTGTTCTTATCAATAATAGTTACAAAACCGGTTCCGGCGGCATCCATATTGGGAGATCTAAGCACGGCTGCATATAAATGATCACCTTTAATTACAGGACGGCAAACACAAGCTCCTGGAAGTTTGATTACATCAATAAGCTCTCCCTTTTTGCTGAATTTTTTGAAACAGTTGCGAGTACGGTCGGTGACCAGCAGTTCCTTTTTGTTGCTTCGTGTATCGAAGCAAATACCGTGTGCATTATCGAGGTGTGCATCACCTTCTCCCTTTCCACCAAAAAAGTTCTTAAGTTTTCCTTTGCTGTCATAATGCAGTATGTATTGTGCGCCATAACCATCGGCAATAAAAATATCTCCGTTTGCATCAATTATTGTCTCTGTAGGTACAAACTCTTCAGGCTTTGAATAAATTCCTGCATCCAGGGGTGCATCTATTGTTAGCAGTACTTTGCCGTCCATGGTTGTTTTATATACCTGGTGCTTCACAGTATCTGTGAGATACAAAAACTCGGTTCCATTTTCGTTGTGAAGTGTTAATCCGTGTCCTCCCGGAAAGATATGTCCCCAGTTATCCAATAATTTCCCATTAGTATTATAGATAAGAATATTATTTTTGGTTTCATTGGTTAAAAGAATAATTCTTCCTTTGCTGTCCTGAACCATCTCGTGACAATCGTTTACAGGAAATTGAGAGGCATTTGTTTTAGACCAGTTGGTGTCAAGTGTATATGTCATATTGTTATAGCCATATACTTTATCTGACCTTCTGGCAAACAGATCATGCATAATAAGTATACTGCCTGTTGCCATTGCCGCCTGCTTTACAAAGCTTCTTCTTTTCATAGTTCTTGTTTTTAACAATATTAGCCGGTACAGGAATTAATTTAAAAATCCTTGTACCGGCTATGAAGTTACAATTTATTATGCGAGCTAAAAGCCTTTATTCTGCACCAGTTTAGGATTGTTGTTTATCTCCCTTTGAGGAATTGGGAACAGCAATTGATTTTCAGTTAAAGTTTTGCCCCATACCGTTGTGTGCCCTACAAAATCATCATAATTGCCGGTTAGATCATTTCTGACTTTACGAGTCCGGAGCATGTCGAACCAGGTTTTACCTTCGTAACATAACTCTAAATACCGCTGTGTCCATACTTCTTTTTCAAAATCGTCCATGCTCATAGCAGTAATAGCCGGCAAATTGGCTCTTTGGCGGATCATATTGACATAAGATATGGCATTGGCGTTAGGAGTTCCTTCGGCGCGGTTAGCAGCTTCAGCATACATCAACATTACATCTGCCAATCTGTAAATAGTATAATTAAGATCAGAATGAGCAGAGCTCGTCACTGCATTCACATCAAACCATTTATAAATATAATAGCCGCCAAGAATTATCGTATCCGTAGTGGAACCGTTTTTAGTCCATTTGGTATAGAAGAATTGCCTTTCCCCGGTACGTTTATCACCAGCCGGGTAACTCTGTACAAATTGTACTGTAGGTACAAGTCCTCCGAATTCATCAGAATAAACAGCGATATCCTGGTACTGGGGTAATGATTTTGCAGTGAGGTCATTATCACTAATGCCTGCTGCATATTGCACCTGCCATATGAACTCTCCTTTATTTTTATTAGCAGGAGTGTTCATATCTGTGTAGTTAGTAAACAGAGTATAACCTCCGTTATCAATTACAGCTTTAGATCGTTTAGCAGATTCCGCGTAATATTGCTGCCCTCCCCCGACCGGAAAACCGGCATAGGTAAGATATACGTCTGCAAGTAACGATTTTACTGCTCCCATAGAAACCCTTCCTGTGTTATCCTGCCAGGGCAGTGTAGATGCTTCTGCAGTAGTCAAATCAGGGATAATAATTTCATCATATATTTCCTTAACAGGTGAGCGGGAAGGCTGTACATTTTTTAGATCAGAAACTACATCAGTAATTTTTGGAACATCTCCATACATCCTTACAAGATAAAAGTAGTAGAATGCTCTTAAAGTGTGCACTTCAGCCAGCATATTTGCCTTAGCTACAGTGTCCTGAGGTATTTCACTGATTTTTTGCAGTGCGAGATTACAATTAGCTATACCTCTGTATAGCCCCTGCCACCACGTATCGAAATAAAAGGATTGTGCATCGTAAGTGAGATTATAATAACGAAAACTTTCTGTTTGTGCATTTCCTGATGCTTTACCAGCCATAAATTCCATTAAAGAAGCCGTATTACCCCCATAACCGCCACTGCCCTGGTTTAAGGTGGTAAGATTAGAATACCCTGAATTAGCAAATGCTCTGGCTATGGTAGGGCTGGTAACATTTGATTCCGGGGTTAAAGATCCCGTTGGTTGCTCATCGAGAAATTTTGAACAGGAACTTACACCAAGAACCAATGTTATTATAAATAAAGTTTTAATTTTTTTCATTTTCATTCATTTATCAAATTAGAAAGAAAGGTTTAAGCCGGCGTTTAACACCATAGGGCGTGGGTAAGGAAAGAAATCCTGGTTTTGTGTAAGCTGACCTCCAAAAGTGGTTACTTCCGGATCATAACCTGTATATTTTGTAATAACAAACAGGTTTTGGGCACTTACGTAAAAACGCAACCGGTTAATATTCCATCTGCTGGTAGTATTAGCAGGTAATGTATATCCTAATACAAAGTTCTGACCCCGTATAAAAGATCCGTCCTGTACCCACCAGCTATCTATGTGCGTTTGATAAAATGATCCATAATAACGGACTTCTGCAATTTTACTGTTTTGATTTTCAGGCGTCCATGCACCCACCACTGTTGCTAAACTATTGGCAATCGCCTGCCTGTCTTCAGTGGAATGCATGAAATTGGATACCGTATTTACCCCCCCTACATAGCGGAGATCAAAGGTAAAATCAAAGTTTTTGAAGTTAATCGTGTTGGTAAGGTTCATAGTATATTTTGGATATGCCTGGCCAAGCCTTGTATTATCCGCATCATCAATTTTACCATCAGGCACACCGGTAAGCTTACCTTTTTCATCGCGACCGTTAATATCCTTCCATTTTATATCTCCTGGTTTTAAATTGTATTTTGCTGCTTCACCCGCTTCTTTTGTACCCCATACACCCTCTCTTATATAACCCCAGAAGGTTCCGATGGGCCATCCGACACGAAGAATATTCGTTTGCCCTAAAAACCACGGACCGGGAAAAATATCGTCGTTGTTAATTCCTAATTGTAATATCTTGTTCTTATTGATTGTGAGGTTAACATCGGTAGTCCAGGTAAAACCTTTTGATCTCATAATCTGTGTATTTAATGCCAGCTCAACACCGGTATTTTGTAATGAACCTATATTTTGAGTTACATTGGACAAACCTGAAGTCCAGGGAATAGGTGCATCTAACAGCATATCTTTAGTTACACGGTGGTAATAATCTGCAGTAATATTGATACGATTAAATAAACCCAGCTCTACCCCCACATCAACCTGGTTTACATGCTCCCATTTCAAATCCTGATTTCCAAAACTTCCGCGGCTTATGGTAGGTTGCCTTTGCCCGTCAAATAAGGTATTACCGGAACCCAATAACTGAAAAGATCTATAAGTGCCGATTTCCTGGTTACCGGTAGATCCTATACTTGCACGCAGCTTTAAATTACTGATAGCAGCGCTGTTTTTAAGAAAGTCTTCATTAGATATATTCCATGCAGCACCTGCAGAAGGGAAGAAGGCAAATTTGTTATTCTGCCCAAACCTTGATGAACCGTCATACCTGCCGGTTACTGTAAATAAATATTTATCGCTGATGTTATAGGTCATACGTGCAAAGTAAGAATTCATAGCCCAGGTCTCATCAGATGAACCGATACCCCGGTCGCCTGTACCAGCTCCGAGGTTATGCCATTGCCAGTAATCATCAATAAAATTCGATACACTTGCACCCTGGTATTCCTGATAATTTTTCTGCCATGAAAGACCTAACAATGCAGTTAATTTTTGATTTGAATTCACCTGCTTATTCCAAGTCAGATAGTTTTCACTTTGCCAATAAGTTCTCATCCAGTTATTAATACTTGCCACACCTCTTTCATTTAGTGAAAGCGAGGAAAGCTCTCTTCCGGAATAAAAGTTGTTCTTTTGAGGGTTTAAGTCAAAACCAAAATCACTTTTAAAATCAAGATCTTTGGTGATATGAAATAATGCATATACATTTCCAAGGGTACGGATCCTGTCAATTAAAGTATAGCGGTTTGTAGCAATATTTACAGGGTTACTGCCACCTTCCATACCGGGAAAGTCACTGTTGCCGCCCCATGTACCATCAGGGTATTTTATAGGGATGATTGGTATTCCCTCAATAACCATTCTCGATACGTTTAAACCACCATTAGCATCTGAAACGAGTCTTTCAGTGCTTTTCACAAGAGAGATGCTTCCTCCTATTCTTAACCATTTATTTACATCATTATCGACCGTGAAGCGGGCGGAATATCTTTTAAACCATGATTGAATCATTAATCCGTTTTGATCTAAGTACCCCAAAGACAAACTATAAGTTGATTTTTCAGATCCGCCCTGCAATGTGAGCTGATGGTTATTGCTGAAAGATGGCCTGTATACTTCCTTTTCCCAATTGGTATTATATAAAGGTCTTCCATTAGCATCAAAAAGTTTTGGAAATTTTAAAGGATCATTAGCTTTATATTTTCCCTGGGCAAAACCTGCAGAATCGTACTTCTGAGCATTTTTATAAGCAAGATTGTAAACGTCCATAAATTCCTGTGCATTCAAAGCTTTTAAATGCCTTTGTAAAGTATTAACAGTTACATAAGTATCGTAAGAAATACGGCTTGCGCCTTTAATACCACGTCTTGTAGTAATAATAATTACACCGTTTGCCCCTCTTGCGCCATAAATAGCAGTTGCGGAAGCATCTTTTAATACTTCGACCGAGGCAATATCATTTGGATTAAGCGAATTGGCATCTACACCGATAACACCATCCACTACATAGAGGGGATCGAGGCTTGAGTTTATGGAACTGATGCCACGGATACGAACCCTGGCTGCCTCACCCGGAGCGTTGGTATTAAAACTTACCTCCACACCCGGCACCCTGCCCTGTAATGCCTGGGAAACATTGGTGACAGGTCTGTCTAAAAGTTTTTCTCCCTTAACCGTTGCAACAGCGCCTGTAAGATCAGATTTACGTGCAGTTCCATAACCTATTACCACTACTTCTCCTAACGCAGCACTTGAGCTTAGAAGTTGTGTATTGATGGTAGTTTGACTGCCGGCAGATACTTCTTGTGCCTGCATTCCTGTATAGCTGAATACCAGCCGGGGGTTAGAAGATGTAACACTTAAATTGTAATTACCGTTTGCATCAGTAAAAGTACCGGTATTAGTACCTTTAACCTGTACGGAAACATTAGACAAAGGGGCTCCTACACTATCAGTAATTCTGCCGGTTATTGTCCTGGTTTGGGCTTCGGCAAACTGAGATAGAAAGAGTAATAGAGAGCTTAATAAGAATGCTCTGAGCGTAGTTTTGTTCATAAGGCAAGTTTTAAAGAATTGGAATAATTAGAAATAAGACACAAATCAATGCATAAAGCTGCTTAGCTTTTTTATTTGTTTTTTTAACTACTTTTTTTTAAATTATAACTACTTAAAAGTTATATTAGATCAACGCTTTAAAGAAATATCAATGCAAAAGTTTTATCCTGATTAGTTGAAATTTTTAAACAAATAATGTATATAATATTGATCGAATAGAAAGAACGAACATTTGCATGTTCAAACATACTAACATATTTTTTAAAAACAATTTTTTTTCTCGGAAATGTTTTCAAAAGAAGTAAGAAAAAAATTATTGCTTATAATATAAAATTTAGGGGACTCTAATTCTATAAATAAATCAAAAAGGTAAGCGTAAAGGCTATCCTTCTTTTTTTATTTCAATAGAGTAAGTGAATTTGTCTGAGCGATAATAGCCCAGGTTATATTCTATTGGCCTGTTGCCGGGATCATAAACAATTCGTTCACGATACAGAATAGGAGATTTTGAACCTACTTTTAATTTTTTAGCTATTACTGCATCTGTTATGGCATTAATATGCTCGCTGGAACGATCAACAAAAATGCTGTATTTTTCTTCTAACAATTGATATAGTGGCTTGTGTAAATCATCCTGGTCGTTCAGTTCTATCCGCGGATGAAAATAACTTTCGAAATAAACGATCGGATCATTATCTACTCCTTTTAATTTTGAAAGCTTTATTAATCCGGTGCCAGGTTTTATATTCAGAATGTTTGCAATTTTATCATTTACTTCCACTTTTTCAAGTTTTAGTTCAAGATTCTTGACGTTAATCCCCCGGCTTTTCATCTCTTGTGTAAAGCTATACCAGTTATTCAAACTTGTTTGCAAAGGCGCCTCTAAAGCAACAGTTGTTCCAATTCCTTTCTTCCTGATTAAAAGACCTTCATGTTCTAATTTATTAGTTGCCTGGCGTATAGTATTACGCGAAATTCCTAGCCTGTTGGCAAGCTCTACCTCCTTTGGAAGAAAAGCGCCATTTTTATACTTTGGTAAGAGTATAAGTTCACGAAGCAATTCCTCCACCTGTATATGCAAAGGCAATTTACTTCTGTGATCTATCTTTAAACTTCTGATATCATTCTCAGGCATATAAGTATAAGTGACAAAAGCTTGTCAAAAACATTTTTTTAATACGATACTATCTCCACGTTACTATATACGTGTTCTTATCGTAAAAAGTGTTGATGGTATAAAAATATTCAGAAACTGATAAAATGCCACAAAAAGCTTTAACTTGTTTTAATCAATTATCTTCTGTTCGTCACATTAATTATTCACCTGTTATTTAAAAATTATTCAACCCTTATACTTAAATTGTCTTTTGCAGCGATAATAAACTCACGTTGCAAAGGCAATAGTTTTTTTTCCAGAATGTCACTTGCCCATACGTTCATAACTTTTTTTACACGTGATTTTATCGAAACATTTTCCGCACGATCGCTGCTGTTTACCAATTGCATAATAACGCCTTTGCCATCAACAGCGAGCTTCAGACTTTCAACAAAAACCTTGTTATTGCCATTTAAAGTAAAAAACAGCTTTTCATCTGCTTTGCCTGAGGCCTTTGCTGCAATTAATGGTTTGTGATTTTCTATTCCAAAAAGGTCTGCATTGTATGCATTATAAGGTTTTTCATGGACTTTTATGAAATAGCGAAAAGACATTTTTCCCTCCTGTGATGCAACAAAATTTGTATGCCAATGATTGTTCATTGACCAGGAATAAATACGTGAAGAGGATGGCTGGTCTTTAATCCATAAAGGAGAATTGTACAGTCCGCCCAGCAGGTTTGCAGTAACATTTCCAATCTCAAATAATGGTGCATCAGGACTTGAAAGAGTTATTCCGAATTCTTTATTTGATATATCTAACCAACGTTGCATTGTATACCAGTTTTTATTCCCATTGGGCAACTGATCATAACCTTTCATTACACTTGCCCAGGGAATATTGTACCTAAGCTGAGGATTAGGTATATTAAACGGAAAAGCAAAATGCACGCCTTCTTTTTTCAACACTGCTTTTTTATCCACTGTGTTTACAATCTCTATTTTATCTGAACCTTGTACTAATCTTATTTCCTGCGTTAATGAATTACAACCTGGTGCAATTGACTTTACCAGTAAGCTTCCCATCAATGAACCTTTCTCTTTTACTGTTATGATTACATTGCTGGTTGTCTGAAGATATTTCAATGAATCTCCTAAAAGATATAAATATTGATTGAAGCTAACAGAATCCTGTGTAACAAAGTTTCTTCCTGAATTTTGAGCAATTATTTTTTTGATGGTTCCTGTTTTATCATCCAGATGAATATTATAAATACCGTTTGAAATGGTATTGGAAGCAATTTTAACAGGACTTCCTTTTGAATATGCTTTACCCTGATAAATGGTATAACGGTTTTTACCGAATGCAGGGACACCGGTCGCCATAAAGGCAAGCTCGCCTGTTGATAAACGTTGAGAGATTATTTTATTACCATTAATATCTTTTACAAGATTTCCTGCCTTACTAAGATTTGCAGGAACTATTACTAATTCACTTCTTACAGCAGAGCCGGTGTTATAGACATCAATTGCATTGTTAATAGATTCAACATCTTGTAAAGCAAGTTGCATTAATGAATCTGTTTGTTTTTTTCCATTTAATGCAAAAGCCTGTTTAATGCGCCATTCCTCTTTAACCTTAGCATTCTCCGGTTCACTAATGCTGTTATAAGCGCCCCAGGTATGCTCGCTGAACAAAAGGATATTTTTCCAGGCATCTTCAAATTTACCGGATGGATAAGCGCTTTTATTGCGGATGGCCCAGATTGCTTCGGCCTGTTGCAGCTTTGAAGAAGTATTCCGGTTGATAGCTGTTTCTTTGGCAGCAGAACCGACGCCATCCGTCCAGTATTCGGTGTAATCACCTTTGAATACAGGTATTTCGTTTTTATACTTTGCTTCGAAATCTGTAAAAAATTGTTTTGCAGATGTTATGATCAAACGGGGTGAAGTATAACGTTCATTCCATAAATTAACTGCATCAGGCAATTCAGGATCAATAGGCGCATTATCACTCATGGCCCAGGTAAGGATAGTCATATCATAAGGAAATGAACTGGCTGCAAGTTTATTTAAATATTGAAAAAGATAAGGATTTAGAAAGTTTTCTGAAGGATGACCGGTATAGTAAGCTTTAGGTTCATCAACATTAAAGAAATTAGGAATTTTTGACCCTTTTAGTGTGTATCCGATTGAATAAGGCTGGCATTGCCAAAACAATAATTTTTGAGTGCCTGACGGCGATAACCAGTAAAAAGGTTTATCCTGCCAGTTGGGGTTAGTACCGATACGATCTGATGCATTGGGACCCGATAAAAAATATTTAATTCCGGTTTGATTTACCTGTGCCGCCAATCCCCATGATGAACCTGGCACATCACCTTGAAACATAGTTTGTATGTCTATTCCATGTTCTTTCGCAAGTTCTTTACCTGTATGAAACATTTGCATCAATTGTCTTGAATCAGTGAGACTCGTGTTAATATTACCATAGGCTGCATCAATATTTATCCACCCCTTTTTAACTGCATCCCAAAACAATTTTCTTTTAGCAGTATCAGCATTTTTAAGATAATTATCAACTACCCAAACCGCCTCTGTATTCCATTTGTACCTGGCTCCTGAAGGATAATTTTGTGTTTTACCGGCAAGGGCAATGGCTTCATCAATATTATTCATGTGCAGCTTTAATACTTTAGACTGCAGATTTGTATAACCTACATCTACGTGGGAATGAGGCAGTATATAGACAGTCCATTTTTTTGCAGGCTCAACGATGCAACGGGCAGCAAAAAAACTTTTTTCAGGTTCAACTTCTATACTTGCCTGGGTATTTTTTGTTATTGCAGGCCCCGGCAAAGGAATTTCAAAAAAGTCTGTCCCGGCAGTATCTGCAGGTACGAAAATGGAGTCTGTTAATCCATTAAATGAAACACGCACTTTCAACATATTGTAGTTCTTGCCTTTCTCAAACAGTAACCTTACCATCCGGCTTTCATGCCCTTTATAATTCATGTAAGCAATAGTAGGCTGTAATTCTATATCAGAGAATACTTTCCGTGTTTGAGCCTTTGCAAAAAAGTTCGTTGTTACTATAATTATTATAAAAAGAATTTTTAATTGTTTCATAGAGATTTTTTTTTAGAATTACCTATCAATCCAACGGTCTTTTACATTGTAAGATAGTTTGCCGCAAAGGCTCAAAGACAGTAAGCAGCGCAGAGAAATTATCTCAGTAAACCTTTGCGAATCTTTGCGTCTTTGTGGCATAAACAACTTCCTACCCTCTCGTCCAGAATGCTTCTATTTCTTCTAAACTTTTATTTTTTGTTTCAGGGATAGTTTTTATTGTAAGTAGAATAGTACCCACACTACATGCAGCAAAGAATAAAAACGCTCCTGCAGCCCCTATTGTTTCAAGCATCCATGGAAATATTTGTGCTACAACAGCAGCAGCAATCCATAAGCTCATGGTAGCCACAGCCATTGCTTTAGCACGTATTTGGTTAGGATAAATTTCTGACATAATCACCCATTGCACCGGTCCTAATGAAAACGCATAACAAAATATAAAAAACAGGATGGTAATAATAACAGCATATCCAGTGGTTAGCTGCAGATAAAACAAAATGGCCGTAATAAGCAGTGCAATTATAATTCCTGTTGTACCATATATGAGTAATGGCCTCCGGCCTAACTTATCAACATACCGGATGGCCAAAAATGTTGACAGAACATTCACTATACCAATGGTAACCTGGCCATCTAATGAACTGCTTAAAGTAAGTCCGCCCTGGTTAAGGATTTTAGGACCGTAATAAATAATAGCATTGATACCACTAAACTGCCCTAAAAAAGGCAACAACACACCTATCAATAGAGCTTTGCGATACCCCGGCTGCAACAGAATTTTCAAACCAGGAGATACAGTATTAAAGCTTTGTTGAATAGTCTTTATTTCTTCCTTCGCTTCCTTTTCACCGGTTATTTTATTTAGTATAGAAAATGCTTCATTTACGTATCCTTTTTTTACTAACCAGCGTGGTGTTTGCGGAACAAATAATAGCAGGATAAAAAAAATAACGGCCGGTACCAGGTTTATACCCAGCATAGCACGCCATGTTTCTGTTACCAGTAGTAAGTTTAAGAAACCCTGCATGTTTTCTTTCTGCTGAAAACCTAAAAAATATGCATTTGAAAAATAAGCAAATACTATCCCTATCGTGATAGCTAATTGATAAAATGAGACCAATCCACCACGCATATGCAACGGAGCAAATTCAGAAATATATAACGGAGCAAGCATAGAAGCGATGCCAATACCTATACCGCCAATAAGCCTGAAAGCAATGAGCATTTCTATACCGGAAGGGAGCATGCAGCCAACAGAGGAAGCGATAAATAAAAAAGCTGATAATAACAATATTTGCTTTCTGCCAAACCTGTCACTTAAGTATCCTGAAAAACTAACTCCGGTAATACAGCCTACCAGGGCTGCACTTACAAACCAGCCTTCCATTGCGGTACTTAATGAGAACTGGTTTTTAACCAAAGGCAATGCTCCTGAGATGATGGCAGTATCGAAGCCAAATAAAAAACCCCCGAACGCAACAATCAATGAAACAACCCAGGCATAATTACTGCTTACCTTTTTTAAATTATTCTCAAGCGCTATTACATGTGCCATTTTACAGACATTTTTTAGGATTTACAAAAGCAACTATCACCTGTATAACTTTCCCGGTTGTATTTTCAAGTTTATATTTTTCTGCTGCCGCAGGAACAAAAAAAGTTTCTGCATAATGGAAAGTAGCGTAGTAATGATTAAGCGTTTGCACAGTTACCTGTTTGCCCTCGACAAGGTTCATAATATGACATTGGTTTGCTGTATCAATTTCAACAGTAGAAAAAGGTTCTATATGATAGCGTGAAATGTCGTAAAAATGTTCTTTGTGTGTCGGTAAATGATAGCATTTCCAGCCCTTGCCTTCTGAACATTTATATGGTTTCGAGATAAGTTCTTCCTTTACTTTCTTACCTTTCCAATCATAGCAAAGATTATCGAAAGCTCTTTCAATATTTAAAGGACGGGGATTGCCCTCAAGGTCATCCCTTAACCAATCATACATTTTAAAGGTATAGATATAGGGAGTACTGCTTATCTCAAGGACGAGATTATTAACGCCGGAGCAATGTACGGTTCCATTAGGTATCAGAAAAAGCTCATGTTTTTTTACAACATGTTTTTGAACATATTTTTCAACATCAACTTCTTTGTTTGTGGCAAAACTTTCTAAAAGTTCTTTTTTAAATGCAATGGTATCTATATCATCATGAAAACCTAAATAGACTGAGGATTGCTCATCACAGTCTAATATATAATACGTTTCATCCTGCGTATAATTCTCTCCAAAATTTTCTTTTATGTACTTTGTTGACGGATGACATTGCAGAGAAAGATTGCCGCCCCTAAACGTATCAAGAAAATCAAACCGGATGGGAAATTCATCACCAAAACGTTTTGAACTTTCACCTAAAATTGCTTCATTATTACGATACATTAAAAAGTCAAAAGATATTTCCAGCAACACTCCTCTGCTTTCAAACATTAAACCATTTTCGGGTGTGATTAATTCAAAAGACCATGCATAATTTACTTCTTTATTATTCAATTGACTGATATTTTCTTTTATCCACTCTCCTCCCCATACACCAGGCTCAAACCATGGACGAGCCCGTACAACGCTTTTTGTCATCGCGGTTAAAGTCTCGCGAAATGAATTACCATCAGTAAAGACAGGATTTCCGCGACGTTGTGTATCTGCTATTACATCAATATACGGCAATAAAGATTTCTTATGTTTATTAAGCACTACCCAATCCACATAATAGAAACGCTTGTACGTTTCTTTCGGTGAGTAAGAGCTGCTTACACCAAGATTACTGACGGCGGAAGCACGTGAACGAAATTGAATTTCATTTTTCGGCGCATCTGCATAAATCAAAAAACCTTTTGCAATTAAACTGCTGCCACAACCATAGATAATATTAATATCAGCAGCATCACTGATGCGAAAAGCAGCAAGTTTACCGGGATCAAAAAAATCAATTAGTTCACCCTCATAAATCTTTCCAAAAAGAGGGTCATCACCACCAAGATACGGGTTGAGCATTTCATTAATCTCCTCTTCGCTTTTAAATGCTGCAGCCGCATCATACCAGGTTATTTTTTTATTCTGATTTGTAAAAACAGCATTTAAGGAATTGATTAGTTCATCCCATAAAACACCTCCATATCCTTCTATTATAATAGTCTGCTGATCTTTAACTGCTTTAGCTAAAGCAGAATATCCAATTCCTATAGAAGCACCACTTAATGGAAAAGCAGGATAAATATCATAACTATCTTTTTCAGCAGCAGGTTTTTCGACCGGAGCAGGAAATTGATTTGTTTTGCGTAAAATTTTTGGGTTAGTATCTATTGCAGATTGTATTTTTTCGATCGCCATTTTCGCCGAACCCATAATAGCAGCTTTCTCACCAAGAGATGAAAACAAAATTTTTACATTAAGATTATTCTCTTCAAAATGTTGTTGTAATGATGGTAAAAAATATTTTTTTGATTTTGAAATATTACCACCCAGAACTATGCATTCAGGTTGAAAAGACGAAATAAACGGCAGAAGTATTTGACCTAAATTTCTACCAAACTCTAAAAACAGATTTCGGGCAATAATATCTTTATCTGCCTGGTCATACAACTCTTTTACACCGTACAACTCTTCACCTGTCTGCTGCCTGTATGTTTGTAAAAACCATCTTGCAGAAATATAATCTTCTGCCATACCTCCTTTAAATGCAACATGATATAACTCTCCGTTTTCAGGTACATCTTTACCTTTAGTAATAATACGGCCAGAAGAATAAAAAGCAGCCCCAAAACCAGTACCTAATGTAATCCCGATGACTGTTGAATAATTCTTTGCAACACCAAACCAGGCTTCACCTGAGACAAAACAATGAGCATCATTATTGAATATTACAGGGCAATTCTTTTGAGAGAGGTTAATTCTGTTTTTCAATGACTGCAGCATCTGTATACCATAACATCCCTCATATTTATCTAATCCTTTGATCAGACAAATACCTTTTTCATAGTCAAAAGGACCAGGTATTGAAATGCCAATTGCCAGTAAATCGTTTTTACTTATTTCTGCTAAAATACTATTGATAAAAGATGCCCACGTATTTAAGATATCTTCAGAAAGTGCTTTAGTATTTACAAAGACATTCTTATAAGTATGTGCTAATAATTCTT
>JAABUS010002480.1_pt1 | contig 34732 bp, 29 predicted proteins | sample 5560161 | NCBI WGS metagenome assembly JAABUS01 (sample SAMN10711885, study PRJNA513376) | rock metagenome | isolation source: Antarctica rocks | place: Antarctica: Victoria Land, Trio Nunatak nord | collected 2016-01-04 | reverse complement strand
CACCGAAGGCCGGCACCAACGATCGGCTCCACGCCGCGACGTGCATGGCCAACGACATCGGGGTGATCCTCTCCGCCGACACGGACTTCGACGATGTCCCGCAGGTGCGGCGCGTCGATCCGCTGGACCGCAACGGCGTGGCGCAGCTGCTCGACGCGCGGGCGTAGACATGTGACCGCTCCATAATGTGAGAGCGGTAGGTATACGTCACAACACCTTTAGCAGAGCCAAATCGATTTTGCTCCTATCAGGTAGCCTGAAGTCGGAATGGAGGATCTGACTCCGATCCCTTTCAGCGCAAACTACCGCCGGTACAAGGTCGAAGTGGGTGGCCGCGACCGGAGGAGTTCAGGTCCAGCGGTCGAGGGTCGCTCTACGCCGCCGCCAGCCGTGCGGGTGGCATCTCGCGGTGGCGACGACTCATCGGCATGTGAGGCGCCGTGAACTGCCTCAAGCTGGCGCCGGCCCGTTGCCCGGCAGCCAGCGATCGAGCCTGTCCACCAGCTTGAAGATCGCCTGAACGACCGCACGACTCTCGTCGCGCGCCTCCCGGGCCGCCTCGGCGGTCTCGCGGATCTCGAGGCGCGTCAGCCGGGTCTCCGTGCGGACGCCCTCCGTCTCCGTGCGGATGGCGGCGGTCTCCGCGCGCATCCGCTCGCTCAGAAAACTCAGGTGCTCACGGAACTCTCGGTTGCGCTCCGCCATGATGTGGTCGAAGCGGGTGAGCATGTCGCGCGTGAACGTGCGCTGGTCGTCGAGGGCGCTGAGCAGGCGATCGGAGGCTTCGATGCTGCGGCCGGAGGCCTCGATGCTGCGGTCGGAGGCCTCCATGCTGCGGTCGGAGGCCTCCATGCTGCGCTCGGAGACCTCCATGCTGCGCTGGAAGGCCTCCCCGTGGCGCTCGAAAGCATCCGTGTTGCGCTCGAAGGCCTCGCGATTGCGATCCAGCGCCGTCCGCGTCTCACCCATCAGCTCGTTGCCGCGCTCCAGGTGCGTGTCTATCCGCTGAAGGCGAGAGTCGAGGCGCCGCAGGAGATCCCGGTCGGTCACACGGCTCATTCTGCCACGGGAAGACGCACCGAATGGATTCGAGCGTGACGGATCGGCGACGGGGATGTGAAGAAAGCCTGCGCCGCGGCTACTGCGCCAGGCCCGCGCGAGGGTTCTTCGCCAGCGACTCCAGCCCGGGCCCCCGCGGATTCAACTCCGACGCGCGGCCATAGTCGCGACGCGCCTGCGCCAGGTCGCCCCGGCGCACCGCAAGATCTCCGAGCAGGGCCCAGGTCACGAAGTCGTGGGGCTCGCGCCGGGTGGCCTCCAGCAGGGCCGCGCGCGCTCCGCCGTAGTCGTCCAAGCGGGCGAGCGCCGCCGCCTTGGCGTAGTAGGCCGGCAGCGACTCGTCGTTGAGGGCAAGTGAGTCGCCGGCCTCTTCGAGCGCGCGACTGGGGTCCTCCGCGACGGTCTCCTGAGAGTCCGAGCGGTACTTGTCGGCGAGCGCGGCACGGCCGACCAGCGTGGCTCCGACGAGCACCACCAGGCCGCAGACCACGATGGTCGCCAGCCGCAGCACCGAGCGCCCGCCCTCGGGTGCCCGGGAGCGCGTCCATGGCGCGACGAGCACCGCGGCCCCGCACAGTGCGATGCCGGTCACGCCGGGGATCAGGTGCAGCCAGTCGACGCTCGTGTGCACGAGCCAGACGAGGAACATGCCCCCGCCCCCCACGGCGAGGCCGAGATCGCTGGCGCTTGTACGCGCGCGGCGCGCCCTGCGCACGAAGCCCGCGACAATCGCACCGAGGAAGAGGAGCAGCGCGGCGCCTCCCACCAGACCCAGCTCGGCCAGGGTCTGCAGCGGCAGGCTGTGGGGCTGGCGGATGTCCTCGGAGGTGCCGCGCTCGAGGAAGTAGGTGCGGTCGTAGTTGCCGGCGCCCAGCCCCTTCACCGGCTCGGACTCGAACTGATCGGCGGCCACCCGCCAGTAGTCGTAGCGGTTGCCCGCACCGGACGTGAAGCGCGAGCGCGACTGCGCGTCAGAGCCCGCGCCCAGGTTCTTGAAGGAGCGGGCCTCCTCGCGAACGCGTTCGACCGGATTGCCCACCGCCGCCAGCCCCGCAACACCGACCACCACCGCGAGCACGAGCAACCCGGCGGTGGACGCCATAGCCAGGCGGTCCGCGCCCACGCGCTCGGACGAGCGCTCGGCAAGCCATCGCAGCCCCGCCCACATCGCGCCCACCACCATCGACACGCTCAGCAGTGCGAGAACGGCGGTGCGCACCGTCTGGGCATCCGGGGTCCCGGAGGCGCCCCCACTGCCGAAGACATCCAGCAGCGGACCGGCCGCGACGGCGACCCCCACGGCGATGGCAACGAGCGCCCACAGGCGGGCCCTCCTCCCCGGCAGCGCCACCACCAGCGCCACCGCGCTCACCACTAATGCCGGCACGACGGCGCGCGTCTGCCCGAGCACCGCCAGCCCCACCAGCCCCGTAGCGGCGGCGATCGCGGCGCCCGCCAGCAGGTGGTTGCGCGCGCGCTCGGCGACGGCGACGAGCGGCCACAGCGCCAGGAGCAGGTAGCCGGCCTGTCCGTTCACGTAGCCGAGCGGCTCGTGCAGGCGCTTGCCGATGAACATCGAGCCGCCATCCGGACCCAGCAGCCGCACGCCGAGGTATGCCCCGAAGGCCACCACCGCAAGCGTCGCCGAGCCCAACAGCAGCCGGCCCAGCCGGTCGTTTCGCAGCAGCAGCACGAGGATCGCGAACAGCGCCGCGTAGAGCAGCCAGCGGTTGGCGTCGATCAGCGCCTGGTCGGCCGACTCCGACCACCCGGTCGATGCGAGCGACCAGAGCCAGAGGGCCGCGAGCCCGCCCACCGCCAGCAGCGCGGCGGGGCGCGGACTGGCGGGGCGGGCAATCACGAGCCCGAGCAGCGCGGCCAGCAGGAACAGCGCGATCGGGCCCCACACCGACAGGCTGTAGAAGCCATACAGCGCGGGGCTGAGCCCGCAGGCGACCGTGATGAACACGATCACGCCGCCCTCCACCCAGCTCGGCGAATCCCGCTCCGGAGGAGCGTCCGGGCCGGCGGCCCGGGCCCCCGGAGGAGGCGGGGCGGCCTCGGGGAGCGGGCCGCGGGCCGGCGCCCAGGTGGCCGTCTCCAGCAGCACGACCGCCGCCGTTGCCGCTACGAACCAGGTCGCCCAGGCCGAGACGACCAAGCCTTCGCCGAGCTGCACCACGCCGATCGCCACCGCGCCCAGCAGCGCCTGCGTGCAGCCCAGCGCGAGCGCGACCCGCCGCGGGCTCCGTAGGCGCGTGGCCAAGCGGTGGGTCAGGTGGTCGCGGCCGCCGGTCAGCAGGGGAATGCCCGCGCGGCGACGGGAGATCATCACCAGCGCGGTGTCTACCACCGGCAGCCCGGCCAGGATCACCGCGGCGAGCAGGCGCGTCCAGCCGAGGTCGCCGTGGTCGGGCAGGGCCATGATCCCCGTGGCCACCACGAAGCCGATCGGCAGGCTTCCACCATCCCCGAGGAAGATCCGCGCCGGCCCGGCGAGGTTGTAGGGCAGAAAGCCCGCGCACGCCCCGGACATTCCGATGCAGATGATCGCCAGCGCGACGTCGCCGCCAATCAGCGCGAGCACCGCCGTGGCCATGGAGCTCACCGCCCCGACGGTGGCGGCCGCGCCATCCATGTTGTCCATCAGGTTGAAGGCGTTGGCCAGCCCGACGACCCAGAGGTTGGTGAGAATGAGGTCGGGCACCGCCGCGTCGAAGACCGACCAGCCGAGCCCGAACGTCCAGAGCGCGGACGCCAGAGCGAACTCCAGCGTCAAGCGCAGGCTCGGCGAGAGGGCGATGCGGTCGTCGAGCGTGCCCAGGCACCACATCCCGAAGGCGCAGACCACGATCGGCGACAGCCGTGAAAGCTCGCCGCCGACGGTCAGCCCCGCGAGCACGAAGGCCGCCACCACCGCGGCGCCGCCCAGGTAGGGGGTCGGCGCCTTGTGGCCCTTGTAGCCGAGCGGCTTGTCCTGGAAGCCGGTGCGCGTGGCTACGGCGATCGCGACGGGCGTCGCGGCAAAAGCCGCGCCGAGCGCGAGTGCGAAGGCGAGGATCAGTCGCACTTCATCGGGCAAACTGTTCTCCCTTCACCATCGGAGTCGGCGCTCGGCCCTTCGGTCCAAGGGCCCGCGCGCTCGGAAGTGCTTCTCGCGGACCGGATCCCGATGGTATCGCCCCGATGCCACCTTCGCGCCAGGTGGGTCGCGCCTACCCGGATCGCGCCTGCTCAGGCCCGCCGAGTCAGGCGAGCTCTGCGACGGATACCTCTAACCCTCCCTCGCGCTCGCTGCGGATCACGTCGTCGAGGATCCCGGCGAGATCCCGCGTCGGGTGCCAGTCGAGCACGCGCTCGATCTTCGACACGTCGGGAATCCGCCTGGGCATGTCCTCGAAGCCGGGCTCGTAGGCGTCCTCGTAGGCCACTAGGTCGATCGCCGAATCCGACTCCGCGGCCTCACGCACGCGGCGGGCGAGGTCGAGCATGGAGATCTCCTCCGTAGAGCCGATGTTGAAGACCTCGCCGTAGACGTCCTCCCTGACCATCAGGTCGCACAGTGCCCGGACCACGTCCTCGACGTGGCAGAAGCAGCGCCGCTGAGTTCCGTCGCCGTAGACGGTGATCGGCTTGCCGGCGAGCGCCTGGCGCACGAAGCTCGGCACGACCATCCCGTAGCGCCCCGTCTGGCGCGGTCCCACCGTGTTGAACAGCCGCCCCACCACCACCGGAAGCTGCTTCTCCTTGTGGTAGGCAAGCCCGAGGTATTCGTCGAGGGCTTTCGAGCAGGCGTAGGCCCAACGGCCGATATCGGTTGGTCCCAGGAGCAGATCGCCGTCCTCCCGAAAGGGCAGCTCTTTCCCCTTGCCGTACACCTCGCTGGTGGACGCTATGAAGACGGGCTTCTTCTTCTTGTTGGCCTGCATCAGGAGGACCTCCGTGCAGTGCACGTTGGTCTCGATCGTGCGTACCGGGCTCTCCACGATCAGCTCGACCCCAACAGCCGCAGCGAGGTGGTAGATCACGTCAGCCTCGTCCACGAGTTCCGCCACCACAGCCGCGCTCGCCGCCGAGTCGATCGTATATCCAAAGCTGGACCGCTCCTTCAGGTGGCGGATGTTCTCGATCGAGCCGGTCGAGAGGTCGTCGAGGACATGCACCTTGTGGCCCCGCTCAAGCAGCTCGTCTGCCAGGTGGGAGCCGATGAATCCGGCTCCCCCCGTAATGAGAAAGCGCATCAGTCTCCTTTCTGGGGTGAGGATAGTGCCGAAACCCACCACGCCGTGCGTCATCGAGCTTGGCTACGCTGCCCAGCCTGTCGGTCATGGAGACAATCGCCACCTGCCTAGGTGTCCTTCTGTTCGCCGGGGCGTTTCTACTCGGTGCGACGATGCTCTGTCGGCGCGCCCGTTCCGCCGATCTCCTGGCTCCGGTCGTCGTCGGGGGGTTGTTGCGCCTCGGCGTGATGCTCATAGCCCACCTTGGCTCCGTTCAGCTAGGAGACGGCGGGCTCATGTTCCTCGATGACCGCACTTATTTCCAGCGCGGGGAGCTACTTGCAGCGGCATGGCGCATGGGTGAGGTGATCGATCCCGCCGCCTACAACTACGCCGGGAGCTACCAGTTTGGTTATCCGGCACTGCTGGGAGGCGTCTTCACGCTTGTCGGTCACAGCATTCTCCCGGCGAAGCTGCTCAACGTGCTGGCCGGCGCGGCGACGGTCCTTGTCGTCGCCCTGCTCTCGCGGCGCTTGCTTGGGGAGGCCTCGGCCAGGCGCGCCGCTTGGGCGGCGGCGCTTTTCCCAACGCTCGTCTGGTGGTCGGCCCCACTTATGAAGGAGGCCGTTACCACCCTCCTCGTCGTGTCCGTGCTGCTCGCTGCGTCGCACTTGCCCAAGCGATCGGCGGCTGGTATGGGGACGGCTCTTCTTGGAGCACTGTTTCTCACCAGAACGGGTGCCGCTGCGGCGGTCGCGCTTGGCGCCTTCGCTGCCATCGGAGTAGCAGCTGCCCGCAGCCCTCGCATCGGTTGGGTTCAATGGGTCAAGGCCGTAGGGGGCTTTTCCGTTATCACGTTCGTGGCACTGTTGGGGCTGTCCCAGGGCGACCTGCCCGCGCTTCAACTTCAGTATCGGTCGACGATCGACAGCATGATCGAGCTGTATCAGGGCTCGAACCCGCTCGCCGTCCCGCTCGATTCCATGAAGACCCTTGTGACGCCTCTCCCGTGGGTGTTCGACGTGGGTACGAGGAACTGGGACCGCGGCCTCTATCCAGGCGTGTGGACGCTGATCCTCGTCTACCCCCTTGCCGCCGTCGGCGTGTGGCGGATGAGGCGAAAGCCCGAGCTCGCCTTATTGCTCGTCCCCTTGGCCTCGAGTGTGGTCCTCAACGCCTTCACCTCTGGCTTTCCCTTTCGTCAGCGGTCCGTCGTCGAGCCGCTCATTCTGCTGCTTGCGGTCGCCGGGACGAAGTCCTACCGCCAGGCCGCCGTCCTCGGTGCCGTAGTGCTGGCCATCGTCGCCCCTGTTGCCCTTCTGCAGAGCAGATCTGCTCTTACGGGAGCCGTCATCGCCGTCTCAGCCGGTGCTCTGTGGCTGGCCTCACGACGCCTGCCGGCGACGGAAATGGCGGGGGTCGAGGCTCCAAGCGCTCTGATCGCGTCCTTTAGATCAGGCGACCAAAGGTCCGGCGAACGCAGACTTCGGCAGGCCCTCGACGATTTCAGGCAGCTCATCCCAACCGCTGCCCCGCTAGCCGACCCCCGGATAGACCGCCTCCGGTCTCAGTCTGCTGCACTCGGACGCCTCGCAACGTCGCCGTCGCCGCTGACCGTCAGCCCGGCGCTCGAGAGGGGCTTGTCCTGGATCAGCCGGTCGCGGCAGCTCGCGCCACCGCTTCCACAACCCAAACCAAGAAGACCGCTAAAGAGAGACGCCGCGCCACGCTGGAAGGCCATAACGGCGAGAGCGATCGCACTGAAGGGGTTTCGCCGCGATTCCTCCGAATAGACTCCCCGCCCGTTAGGATGCGAGCGCTTACCGCACGGCCCATGTCCGCCCTTAGGAGAGGCCTGCCCGAGCGCTTCAGGGGCCGCCTCTACACCGCAATCCTGGTGGGTTCGGCGGTCTCAGCGTCGGTGCTCATGTTCCTGCTCGCGCCGACAAACGGCGACGCCCGGACGGCTGTAGTACTGGATCTCGGAAGCGCTGACCAGGCCACGAAGGCCCTGACGTACGGCCCGGTCGACCGAAACGTGGATGGCTTCGTCGTCGCTGCCCGGTCGAGCGGATCCGTGTACATCACATTGCCCTTCGCGGCCCTCCCGAAGAGCGAACGCGCGGTAGTCGACATCACCGCTTACGGCCAAAGCGGGATGGTCGTCCGAGCTGACCTACTCGGCAAGGGAAAAGCGAGCGAGGTCGGCTCGTTGGCGTCGGCCGCGACAGGTCGCACCTTCGATGTAACGGAGGCGGTCCGATCGGGGCGAAATGTTCTTAGGGTCGAGGTAGATCACTCCAGCGCCGGCGGCCCGGCTCTGTTCCTCGACCGTATTGAGCTTGTCCGCGCGTCGGGCGAGGCCGGCAGCGACGCGCCATTTTGGTTCGTGGCTCTGTGGGTGGCACTGATGGCCGTCGCGATTCTGCGGCTGGCGGGCTGGCTCGGCAGACACTGGCACCTACCCTTGCTGTTGGGCATCAGTGCCGGACTGCTGTGGGAACCCCTTGGTGATCTGGCGCTAAAGGCTCTTGAGCCGAGCGTCACGCCGTTTGCGGACGCCGTCGATCGGGCGACCTGGTTCGGACTCGAGACAGGACTGCTCTCGGGCTCGTACGGCGATCTCTCACCTCTCGCCGTTCAGCTAGCGCACCTCGTCTCTCCCCTTACGGGCACGGGGAGCTCCGGCGTGCGCTCTGCAGCAGTGCTCGTGGCCGTCCTGGCGCTCATTGTCATATACGTAGCCGGTGTGAGGGTCTCCGGCCGGGTTGCGGGCGCCGTGGCTATAGGCGCGGCCATGCTGTCCGACGCATTCCGGGACGGGGCGATCAGCGGCGGGGCGCTTCCGGCGTTAGTGGTGGCCGGGGCGCTCTTGCTCCTGGCCATCCACGTCTGCCTCGCACGCGCTGGGCGAATCGAAGCCGTCTTGCTCGGCGCCGCGGGGGCCGTCGTGACGCTGGCCGACCCACTGTGGCTGGCCGGTGTGACCGTCGCGGTCGCCGTGTTGGTTGCCATTCAGGGGCAGCGGCCGGAGCGATTGCGCGTGCTGGCGGTCGCACTCCTCACCCTCGTGGTCCTCGTGCTCCCGAACCGGGTCAGCACGGCTCACCAGAGCGGCGGCGACCTGTTCGCCGACGTCGGCGACCGAGCCACGGCCGCCCGCACCATCGAGCTGCAGGAGCGCCTGCCCGCACCGCGGCGCGGCGTATCGCAGCCGCCCGCCGAGAGGGTCGGACTGGGCGGGTTCATCTTCGGCGATCACTCGCTCAGCGTCGTGGTCGGAGGTACGCTCTCCGGCCTCTACGACGGCTTCGAGGCGGCCTCAGAGCGGGGGAACACACGCTTGGCCGGCCTGGTTGCTTTCACGATCGCGATCCTCGGAGCGCTCTACCTGCTGATCGTCCCGCGCCTGCGCCTGCTCGTCCTGCTTCCCGTCCTTGTGGCTGCCTCGACCTTCTTCATCGCGAGCCGCGGAGCGATCTCTCCCTATATCGCCGGCGCGCCGCTCTGGCCAGCCCTCTTCGTGGCTGGAGGGGTTCTCGTGTCCATAGTCGTCAAGGAGGTGCCCGTCAGCAAAGCCCTGGCCGAGAGGCGCTTCCGTCTTGGTCGCCGGAGCGCGACTAGCGGCCGTCGCGGTTGAGTCCGAGTACTTGTTCCCAGCGGTCGACGACAGCGTCGATGGAGTGTTCGCGGGCTAGGTAGTCGCGACAGCGAGCAGCGACCTTACCCTGGTGGTGTCGCTGCGCCCACATCTCGCGACCCAACTCGACAAAACGCTCCGGCGAGCCTTGGGCAAAGCCGCCCAGACGCTCACGCTCGATGACTCCATCCGGATCGTGACCCAGGGACAAGGCCGGTACGCCCCGCGCCCAGCCCTCCAAGAAGATGTTCGGCATCCCCTCATACGCGGCGGTGTTGACCACCGCGACAGACCTCGCGATCATCGCCCCAAGCTCCTCCCGCGGCAAAGCATCGAACACCTCCAGGTTGGCCAACGTCTTGCTAGCCGCCCGAAGATCGTCGAGAACCTCTCGCTCCGCCGGCTCACCAACCACAGCCACCATCCAAAACCGCGCCTCAGGCAGCGACTCCGCCAGCTCCAGAAACACCTCCGGACGCTTGTAATGCGCGAGCCGACCTATCCACAGAAATGCCTCCGGCTGGCCCTGCCGGGCGGGCTGGGACTCAGCCAGGCTCTTGATCAGCACCGGCTCCCGGCCAAAACGCTCCCGACACAGCACAACCTGCTCAGGAGTCTGCACCACAATCGTCTCCGCCAGACGAACACCCAACCTAAACGTCGCCAACGCCCGAAGACCAGGACGAAGACGCCCATAGGAAAAGTCAACGACGTTCGCGCTCGAATACACAAACCGCCGCCGCCTCAACCACGCCGCAACGCCCGCCAATCCCGTTGCTACCCCGGCCGAGCGCTGCACGAAGACAGGTGCATCCGTCGTCCAGAGACCACGAACCAGACCGCACCCGCGGACAATCGACCGCCACCGTCCCGGGACGTTTTCGCCGCCTCCGTGGGCGACGATCCTCACCCCTCTCTCACGAGCGGGTAGGGAATCCGCCGCCTCCACGGTTATCAGCGCCACGTTTCGACCCCTGCCCTGCAGCGCTCGGGCAAGCATCCAGATCTGCGTCTCCGCACCCCCTGCGCCGACCCCGCGACCCTCCCGGATCCCCGGGCCAAGATGCGGCATGAAGAACGCTACATCGTGATCCCGTGGGCTGGTCACGTCAGACGTGCGTCCCTGTTGAGTCCTAGTACGTGTTCCCAGCGGTCGACGATGGAGTCGATGGAGTGTTCGCGGTCGAGGTAGTCGCGGCAGCGAGCAGCGACCTCAGCTTGGTCGTTTCGCTGCGCCCACATCCCGCGGGCCAACTCGACAAAACGCTCCCGCGAGCCTTGGGCGAAGCCGCCGAGGCGCTCACGTTCGATGACTCCATCCGGATCATGGCCCAGTGACAAGGCCGGCACGCCCCGCGCCCAGCCCTCCAAGAAGATGTTCGGCATCCCCTCATAGGCGGCGGTGTTGACCACCGCGACAGACCTCGCGATCATCGCCCCAAGCTCCTCCCGCGGCAAAGCATCGAACACCTCCAGGTTGGCCAACGTCTTGCTAGCCGCCCGAAGATCGTCGAGAACCTCTCGCTCCGCCGGCTCACCAACCACAGCCACCATCCAAAACCGCGCCTCAGGCAGCGACTCCGCCAGCTCCAGGAACACCCCCGGACGCTTGTAATGCGCGAGCCGACCTATCCACAGAAATGCCTCCGGTTCGCCCTCCCGCGCGGGCTGAGACTCGGCCAGGCTCTTGATCAGCACCGGCTCCCGGCCAAAACGCTCCCGACACAGCGCCACCTGCTCAGGAGTCTGCACCACAATCGTCTCCGCCAGACGAACACCCAACCTAAACGTCACCAACGCCCGAACACCAGGCCGAAGACGCCCATAGGAGAAATCAACGACGTTCGCGCTCGAATACACAAACCGCCGCCGCCTCAACCACGCCGCGGCTGCGACGTAGCCCGTCGCGGTGCCAGCAGAGCGCTGCACCAACACGCCCGCATCGACAGAACAGAGCATCCGGGCCAACTCCACCCCGCGCAAGAGCTTGCCAGCGAGTCGGCCGGCGCCTCGCGGTCGCCGATGCGACAGCAGACGCGCACCGCCGGCTGTCTCCGGCGGCAAGCCGTCGGGCGCCGGGTTCGTGATTATCCCCACCCGCCAGCCCCGTTGGGCGAGCCTCTCTGCGAGCATGAGCACCTGCCGCTCGGCTCCGCCGGCTCGTCGCGAAACGCCCACCAGGAACAGGTCCGCCACAAGCGGCATGTAGAACGCTACGTCGAGCGGTGGGTGCTGCCCGGGAGGGTCCACCGTCGCAGCCGTCCGCCCCATCCGAGGACGTCGAAGGCTCAGGAGGTTCGCTCGAAGACGTACTGGTTACACCCCAGGCCCCCGGCACAAGTGATGAGCTTGACGAGCGTGAAGCCACGGCGCAGGTGGAACGCAAGGATCTCCTCGGGCTTCGCAACCTCGAACGGGTACCCACCGACCCAATCCACCAGATCGTGCCGCCGGCTCATCCCCCGAGAGCGCTTGTACTGCGTCCAGCTTCGGACGTAGCGCATGGGCTTGCCCTGCGCCACCGTGAAGCCGAAGCCGAGCAGCTCCCGCGGGCCCATCACAAGGGCGGCGTACAGGGGTCGGAGGGTCTTAGGGAGCCGGTTGTAGATGCGCTTGACCACGCGCCAAAGCTGCGACTTGACGCCTTGGTCGTTGTATATGGCCAGAAACAACAGCGCGTCGTCTGCAGCTGTGGACTGTGCGTGCTCCAGAGCGCGCCACATAGCGCCGGTGTGGTGCAGCACCCCCCAGGAGTACACGATGTCCCACTTGCCGAGGCCCGCAACAAAGTCTTGGTCGAGGACGTTTCCCTCATCCACGGTCCAGCGGGGGTCGTCGGGGAAATATCGACGGCGGAGCTCTCGAGTGCACGCCACACTCGCCGGATCGAAGTCAAACGAGTGAACACGCTGGGCCCCCAAGCGTCGAGCGGCCAGGGAGAACAACCCGCTGCCCGAGCCGACGTCGAGGAAGCTGCGGCCGTCTAACGACTCGAGCCCGAGCATCTCGCAGAGGGACAGCTCAGCCTCGTGGATACGCTCGTCGTCGAGAACGTCGAGGAAACGCTGCCAGTTCTCCCCGAACTCAAACCGGTCGCGTCGTGCCACATCTTCCGCATGGGCCGAGGCTGGCTGTGCGACCGGGTCCATCGTCCGGACCTTACACTCAAGGGCGATCGGGCCTGTCACCATCCGGCCGGTGCGTGAGCTCTGGAAGAGCATCGGCTTGACCAGTGGGGCACGCATATACTCGCTACTCGCAGGAGTAATCGGGCTCGTGATCACGGCTCGAGCGCTGGGACCCGAGGGCCGAGGGGTAGTCGCGACCGCCACTACTTGGGCTCTGCTGTTCTCCACGGTCGGCTATCTGAGCCTCGGTCAGGTTGCACTGCACCGTGCGACCGGCAAGCCCCCGTCGGCCTGGCTGGGGCAGACCCTGGCAGCGCTCCTCGTGATGGCCGGAGCCGTGACGCTCGCGGGGTGGTGCGCCGCAACCGGCCTCTACCTAGCCACCGATGGTCGCGCCTACGGAGACATCCCCCTCTACGCTCTCGTTCTCGGCTTCGCCACTCTGCCGTTCCTCGTCTGGGAACAGTACGGGAGCTCGTTGCTGATGGCGCTCGGGCGGATCTCCGTCTACAACCGCGCCGAGATCATCGGCCGAAGCGCAGGTCTCACCCTCATCGTGGTGCTCGTGGCTCTGCTCGGCGCCGGGATCAGTGGCGCCCTTGTTGCCCTCATCGTCGCCCAGGCCATGGTGGCGGCCGCCGGTCTGCGTTATCTGGTCCGAAAGGCCGCGCCGAGGCTTGCCTTCGACCGGACGGAGCTGCGGGAAATGCTGGCCGGCGGCTTGAAGCTGCACCTCAATGCAGTCGGCACGTTCCTGTTCACGAGCGCGGCGATCCTCATCGTTCAGAACGTCCGCGGCCCTGCCGAAACGGGTTCGTTCCAGGTCGTGGCCCAGCTGATGACGGTCGCGCTGATCATCCCGCAGGCGGCCTCGATGGTCCTCTATGGGGAGGTGGCGCGAGTGGGACCCGATCGAGCTTGGCCGTCCAACCGAACGATCCTCCTCCGCCTGGCGCCTTTCATGGCGGCGGTCGCCATCTTGGGTTCACTGCTCGCGCCTACCCTCCTGCCGCTGATCATCGGAGAGGCGTTCAGAGATGCGATTCCCGTGTTCCAGTTACTCGCATTCGCACTGGTGGGACAGACGTTTTCCACGGTTATGGCCCCCCAGTGGATAGGCCGAGGGCTCTTCTGGCAAGCCTCCGCGATCACGGTCATCCTCGGGGTCTGCAACGTCGCTGCCTGCTTTCCACTGGTGAAGGCATACGGCATGGAGGGCGCCGCCTATTCGCTGCTCGGCGTTTCGGTGATATCTCTGCTCGGCAACGGGGCGATGGCGTTATGGGTACAGCGTCAGGCGAACTCTGGTGGAGAAGCCAAGCAGGCGGACTCGGCACTCGAACCCATCGCCGCGCCGCCGGTGGGCGTCGCGAGCCCAATCGACTGAGGCACCGATCGAATCAAGAAGGCTTACCCGCCAGGCAGCGGGAGGGCTCCAGAACCTCCCGCTGCCAGGTCTCGAACTGGACTAGCGTCCAGATCCGAAGCGCGTGGTCGTGGCTGCCGTTGGCATGCTCGGCGAGCAGCCGTTCGACCTCGGACCGAACGACGTAGTCGCGGCTGTGAGCTGCGGGATCGAGCAGCAACTCCCTTGGCAGATGCGCCAGCTCTCCGCGGAACCAGTGGTTCAGCGGGACGCCGAAGCCCATCTTCGCCCGGTCTAGTATCTCGTCGGGCAGCACCCCCCGCATTGCGGTCTTCAGTATGTGCTTCCCAGACCCTCCCCGAAGCTTCAGATCAGTTGGCAGACGTGCCGCGAACTCCATGAAGTGGTGGTCGAGGAACGGCGAGCGAGTCTCGACGGAATGCGCCATCGTCGCGATGTCCATCTTGACCAGCAGGTCGCCGGGTAGATAGGTCTCGACATCTGCGGCAAGCATCCGGTCGACTCCGTTGAAGCCGGCGCCTGACCAAGCGTCCTCCAAGACGGCCTCGGCGCGCCAACCGTTGAGATCGGCCAGTATCGAGGGGTCGAGTAGTCGCTCGCGGCGTTCAGGTTCGAACGCCTGAATCGAGTCGCCGTAGACCCGCGCGTCCTCGGCGATCAGGCTGTGGCCGATACGCGCTACGCGTGCCCGCGGGTCCTTCTCTCCTGATCCAGGCCCAATAGCTCCCCCGAGCCATGCGACAGCGGCTCGAGCCGAGCGGGGAGCCCGTCGCAGCCTCTGCAGCCTGGCCATGCGGAGATACCGGCCATAGCCGCCGAAGGCCTCGTCGCCTCCGTCCCCGTTCAAGGCGACGGTGACATGTTGTCCGGTGAGCGCAGCGAGATGAAAGCTCGGGATCGCGGACGGATCGGCGTAGGGCTCGCCGTAGTGGCGTGCCAAGCGGGGCAGGATCGAGAGCGCATCCGGCTCCATTCGAAACTCGTGGTGCTCGGTCGCGTACCGGTCGGCGACAGCCCGCGCGAACCGCGACTCGTCGAAGTCAGCCTCGCCGAAGGAGATGGAGAACGTCTTCACTGGGTCGGCCGTTTGGCCGGCCATGGAGGCAACCACGGCGCTGGAGTCGATCCCTCCCGAGAGAAAAGCCCCGAGAGGCACGTCGCTCATCAGGCGGAGGCGCGTCGCCTCGTCCAGGTGCTCGCGGAGACACTCAGCCGCCTCGGCCTCGTGAATCCCTTCCAGCTTTGGCTCGTAGGCAAGGCGCCAGTATCTCCCCAACGTTGGCCCCCCGGCATCGAACGCCAATACCGTTGCAGGCGGAAGCTTTCGGACCGCCGAGAAGATGCTCAGTGGGTGGGGGATGTACTGGAACGCAAAGTACGCGTCCACCGCGCGGGGGTCGATCGCCGTATCGAGCGAAGGGTCTGCCAACAGCGCCCGCATCTCAGATGCAAAGGTCAGGCGTCGACCGTTGATGGCGTAGAACAACGGCTTCTTGCCGAGGCGATCGCGGCCCAGCAAGACTCGGCGTTTCCGCGCATCCCATAGCGCGAACGCGAACATTCCTCGCAGGTGGTCAACACAGTCATCTCCGTACTCCTCGTACAGGTGTACTAGAACCTCGGCGTCCGACCCGGAGGAGAACACATGGCCGCGCGCCCGCAGGCTCTCCCGCAGCTCGACGAAGTTGTAGATCTCCCCGTTCACTACGACAGAGACCTGACCGTCTTCGGAGAAGAGCGGCTGATCGCCACCGGCAACGTCGATGATTGCCAGCCGCCGGATCCCAAGGCTCACATCACCTGCGGAGTGGATACCGCGCGCTGACGGTCCCCGGTGGACCATCTGCTCGCACATGGACTCGACCAGACCCTCGTCTGAGAACCCCCTGTAGTCGACAACCCCCGCTATTCCGCACATAGCTGGGTCCGCAGTAACGGTCTCGGAGGTTTCAAGGCTTTATCTGGCAGCATGATCCATGACTCGAGCCGACGGACCGCCGCACAGTGGCCCCGGCGTCCCCTCTGACATAGCATGGTGGCAGGTGATCGGATCAAGACCCAGGCACGTCTGTGGAGCACCGCCGCCGCTGCCGCAAGGATGAGCCGATGAAGATCCTTTTCGTCTACGGGAACATTTACTCGTGGGGAGGGATACAGACCTGGCTCATCCGCATAGCCCCGAAACTGCGCGCGCGGGGCCACGAGGTCACCCTGCTCACCCGGGAGATGAGCGGGCCCAACGACGTCACGTCGGAGATCGTCGATCGCCTCGCGAGCGACGCCACCCTCTTGTTCGCGGGCCGCCACTGGTTTCGCGCACCCCGCTCACTCCGCCCGCCGTTGGGAGAACAGGACGTGCTGTTCGCCTGTGGTCTCGAGGCACTGTTGCTGGCTGCCTTGGTTCAGCAGCACCTGACGCCGGCCGCGAAGATCGTCGCGGGCGTCTTCTCGCCGCGCGAATACTGCTGGAAGACGTCCCGGCTCAGTCGGCGGTGGAGCCAACACGTGGCGGAACGGTTGGTTCGCCGATTGCCTCTCAGGAACTTCGTGTTTTCGACGAACGGGATGGCTCGGCAGACCGGAGAGTGCCTCAGCCGCGATCTGAGCGAATCGCCTGTCTTCCCGATTCCGATCGACACAGAGCGGCTGCGGCCCGCGAAGGGCCGCTCGGTCAACCCGCACAAGATCGTCTCGGTCAGCCGGCTCACTCCGTACTACACGCACAATTCGCAGATGATCCGCGTAATCCGCGAACTGCGGGATCGTGGCCACAACTTCACCTACCACGTGTACGGCGAGGGGGTGGCACGGCCGGAGCTCGAAGCCGAAGCGCGCCGCCTCCTCGTGGACGACGCGGTGTTCTTCCACGGAACCGTGGCCTACGACGACTTCGCCGAGGCCATCGGCGATGCCTTTCTCTACATCGGCCTCGCCACAGGACTCATCGAGGCGGCCGCGTGCGGGATCCCGGCGCTCGTCGGGATAGATTCTCAACCTTCCCCGGACACCTATGGCTTCCTCCACGAAACGGTCGGAAACGACCTTGGCGGGTACGTACCGGGCCATCCAAAGTACCGGATCACCGAACGAGTTCTCTGGTTGGTCGGTCGCACGGATGAGCAGTATCGCCAGATCGAGGCGGCCTCGCGAGCCCGCGCGGAGGAGTTCGGCCTCGATCGGCTGCTCCCCAGGCTTATCGACATCCTAGAACGGGCTGACCGCCCCGCCCTTCCCATCTCGAAAGGCGACTGTATTCTCGGCCAGCTCGATTGGATTCTCGAAGCCGTACTCCTGAACCTGGGCGGTCACGACGCCATGGGCAACCGTCACGTGCGGAGTCTCCCGATGGGGGAGCCGAACCCTTCCACCTCTGCACGGTGAGGCAAGCGGATTGCTGACGGCGGTGCCCTTCGAATCCACGGTGGCCGCCGCGTGGGACCTGCTCGTCCGCGCCGCGCCCATGGGTACCTTGCTGCACACTCGAGCGTTCCTCAGCTACCACGGCGAGAGGTTCGAGGACGCCTCGGTGATGCTTCACAACGAAGGTGGCGAGCTCGTCGGCGTCCTGCCCGCAGCGGCGGACCCGACAGGCGGGGAGCGGGTTGTCAGCCATCCGGGCGCGACGTTTGGAGGCATCGTCCATGACGGGAAGATCCGCGGAGCGGCCATGCTCGAGGGGCTGGCGGCAGCGGCCAAGCACTATCGGCAGGTCGGCTTCGGCCGTCTGATCTACGCTCCGGTTCCCCACATCTATCACCGTCGGCCAAGCAGCGATGACCTCTACGCCCTGGCCCGCTTTGGTGCTTTGCGAACTTGCTGCAATCTCTCCTGCGCCATCAACCTCGAAACCGGGCCGTGCCTCTCTTCGCGACGCCGGAGGGGTCTGCGCAAGGCGCACAAGGAGGGCGTGACCGTCGCACAGTCGCCGGAGCTCCTCGACGATCTCTGGTCCATCGTAGAGGTTAACCTCGCGGAGCGGCACGACACTCGCCCGGTTCACACCAAGGCGGAGGTCGGCAAGCTGATGGCTCTCTTCCCTGAGGAGATCGTCGTCACCGTGGCCCACCATGAAGGCGAGCCCGTAGGGGGAGTTCTCGTCTTCGAAAGCCCCAAGGTCAGCCACGCTCAGTACATCGCATCCACGACCGCGGGCAACAGGGTAGGCGCGCTCGACGCCGTCTTTGACTGCTGCCTGTCCCGGGCCACGGCCCGAGGTGCCCGATTCTTCGATTTCGGCACGAGCAACCGCGACGGCGGCTGGGTGCTGAACGAGGGACTCTACGAGTTCAAAGCCCAGTTCGGCGGCGGCGGCGTTGCCTACGAGGTCTACGAGATGGACCTTCGGGCGATTAGTCGATGACGATGTAGGACCGGTCCGGCAGGAACCTGGAACGCGTAAGGGTGTACCTATCCAACCCCAGGACTTCCTTCAGCGCGATGGTCTCGCCTGGAAAGTCGGGGGAGTTGAGTTCATCCATGGCGAGGACGCTCCCTCGGACAACGTGAGGCCTGATCGCCTCCAGGCACTTCAGTGTCGGCTCGTAGAGCGCCAAGTCGAAGTATGCCATGGCGACGATCGTCTGGGGATTCGTCTCGAAATAGCGGTCGACGGTATCCACGACATCGCCCCTGACCAACTCATACTTCTGGATGTGGGACATGACGTTGTCCGCCTCGTGGGCGGCCAACAGCCGATCCAAGTACTCCTCATAGTCCCTGCTGACGGTGTAACCACCCACAGCCGCATAGGACGACGTGCCGTCTTCCGCGCCGATCGACGGGTAGCCCGTAAAGGTGTCGAAGCCCACGATCTTCCGGGTCCAGTTGTACGGCTCGTAGACGCTCCTGAACGATTCCAGCAGGGAGAGGTTGGCCCCCCACCACACTCCGAACTCCATGATGACCCCGGGAAGGGACTCAATCAGCTGGTAGAGCTCGTTCAGGTACAGGATCTTCGCTAGCTGAGTACTGCGCAGGTAGGCACCAAGATTGACGAGCATCTCGTCGTCCGGGATCGGCGACTCCTTGAAGAGCTCGAGGATGGCCTCGCGGGCCTTGAGCTCGCGCTCGGAACCGCGAGCGACGTTGACGTAACCCTCACGTGCCATCAGATCAAGACCTTAGGTTACAGGTGCTCACGGATTGCGTGTAGGCGCTGCCTCACCAACAGCGGGCCGTGACGATACGAAGCCACCCTACGACCCGGAGTTGAGCGCAGCCACGCCGAACCCGGTTTCGCCATAGTTGTTGCCGTTGTAGAACAGATACGTCCCATAGCGCGTCGGTTGAACCCACGCGTATCCCATCATCTCCGAATCCCAGCCCGTGGACGAGACGTCCAGGCCAACCTCGTCGTCGCGCCGTTCCCAGTTGACGCCGTCGCTCGACTCGGCGTAGCCCAGCCTGTAGCCCTTATCCCGCAGCCTGATCGAGTACCACATGCGCAGACTGCCACACTCGTCCAGCACGAATGGACGGCCGAAGCCGATCTCCGCCGGTCCGCGGGGTTCCAGGCACGGGCGTCCCGCCTCCCCCCAATGAACCCCGTCGGGCGACTCGAGGTATCGCATTCCGTAGCTCGGCATCCGCCGGCCTTGTGACTCGACCCAAGCGGTTCCGGCCATGTACCACATGCGGTAACCGTCCTCGGTCGGTTGCACGAAGCCGCCGGTCCGCAGCGTCGGCTCGGCGTCTGAGCGATCGAGCACCGGAACCCGGCCGTGCCGTTGGAAGGTACGGCCGCGATCATCGCTGAAGGCGAGCCCTGTGAATAGGAAATAGCGAACTCGGATACCGAGCTGCCAGCCCGCATAGTACAGCCAGGTTCGGCCCTGGTGCTCGAAGACACTGAGGGGAGTGACCCCGTTGTCGTCGAAGGTGCCAGGCCCGCCGATGTCGAGCACCGGTGTCGCCGAGACCTCCAGCACAAGTGTCGGATCTCGCGCATCAACGTCGACGAACCCGAGCCGGCCGACCTTCTCCGCGTCGAGGAAAGCCACAAACACCCGAATGCGCTCGTCGTCAAGCGCGAGGGCGGTTGGCACGGCGGCGTGAGAGTACCTCCACGGCTGCTCGCCCTGAGCCACATAGCAGCGACCCAGCCTTTTCCATCGCACGGGCCTTTACTCCTCGACGCCGAGCAGCTCGTAGGAGCTGACATCTCGCAGCTCACTGCGGGCCGGCCGGTAGACCGAACCGGGGGCCACATCTCGGGTCAGGGTCACGTGCGGGCCGATCCACGTGTCCCGTCCGAGGGTGATGTCGTTGACCAGCGTCGCGTTCACCCCGAGGAAGCTGTTCTCACCGATGTCCACACTGCCTGAGACCACGACGTGCGAGGCGATGAAGCAGTTGTCGCGGATCCACGAGTGATGGCCGATGTGGTTGCCGCTCCACAGAACGACGTTGTCGCCCAGGCGAACGAAGGGCTGGACCACGTTGTTCTCGAAGATGAAGCAGTGCTCGCCGAGTTCCACGTTGCGCCACACGAAGGCGCTGCTGCTGACGTAGCTTGCGAGGACGTACCCGAGCGCCTTAGCCGTTGCGGCGAGACGAGCCCGCAGCCGGTTCAGTTCGGTATAGACTAGAGCCACGTACACCGAGTGATCCGCAGGCTCATACAGCTCAGGGAGTGACTCGAAGTCGACCACAGGGAGGCCGGCGAGCCCGTCGCGTTCCCTGTAGGCGCGCTCCACGGCAAAGGCCACAACCTCGTACTGGGAGTCATGCGTGAAGTACTCCAGCGCGATCTGGGCGAACAGACTGTCGCCCACGATCACGAGCTTGCCCCCTGCCTCGCGGGTCATGGCCGACAGATCAGCAGGTCTTCGCGGCGGTTGGCCATCGGGAGGTCGTCGGCCTGTGGAACCAGGTGAGCATCGAACCCCGCCGCCCGCGCCCGGGCCATGAGGCCGAGGAGGACTGCGTCATCTATCCGTTCAGGCTGCACGACGTTGAAGTCTACGTGCGGCGGCTCAGCGGACCCGGTGAACTCGCGGTGGAAATCCCGACCGGCCGGTGACGAGAAGAACCTCCTGCGCTTGGAGACGTTGGGGATGTCGCCGATGAGCATCTGGCCGCCGTGAGCGAGCAACTCCATCGCCCGATCGAGAAACGTGTGGACGCTGGCTCTCGGGAAGACGTAGTGCAGGACGCTGTAGACGATGATCGCGTCGATCCGGCCTGTGAACTCCTCCATCAACTCCGGACAGTCGGGAAACTGGCCACTGAACTTACGGACGCCGCTGCCGTCGGGATGGTGGGCGAGCATCTCCTCCGAATCGACAAGGAGAAGCGTGTGACCCTGGCGCTCACAGCGTTCCCGCAGCAAGGTCGGAAGCTTGCTGCAGCCGGGCCCGACGTCCAGCACGATCTGTGCGCGCCGGTCAAGAGCTGGGAGCTTTGCAGCGAGATCCGCGAAGATCGCGGGCTCAAAGCCATCTCGGTACTCGTCGGGGAAGCCGATCTTCTCGTAGGGACTCAGCTCTTCGTCGTTGGCCAGCCGACGGAAGTCGTCGAAGGTCAGGTCGGCAAAGCGCCTGTCAGCGGCTGGCATCCCAGGTAATGATAGCCTCGGCGACCTCGGCGACCTGATCTTCGGGTAGCCCAGGATGCATCGGCAGGCTCAGGATCCCGTGTGCGAGCCGTTCGGTCATCGCCAGGGGTCCGATAGTTCGCGCGCCGCTGCGGTAGGCCGCCTGGAGGTGCACGGGAGTCGGGTAGTGAATCTGTGTGCCGATGCCCTTCGCCTGGAGGTGCTCCCGTAGTGCATCTCGAGCCTTGCTTCTTATGACGTACAGGTGGTAGACGTGGCCGTCATCGCTCCCGGGGGAGACGACGCTCGAGCCGGCGAGCAGGGCATCGTACCAGCTCGCGATCGCTCGCCGGCCGGCGTTCCAGCGCTCGAGATGAGGGAGCTTGGCCCGCAGGATCGCGGCTTGAAGCTCGTCCAGTCTGCTGTTGTAGCCGGGTATGACATTCACGTATTTCGCTTCCTCGCCGTAGTTGCGCAGGCGGCGCACCTGCAGGGCCAGATCGTCGTCGTCGGTCACGACAGCCCCGCCGTCCCCCATCGCGCCGAGATTCTTCGTCGGGTAGAAGCTGAAAGCTGCAGCGTCGGCGAGTGTGCCGGCGCGCTCGCCTCCGTAAGTGGCCCCGTGGGCCTGGGCGGCGTCCTCGATGACCGGAACTCCTGCCGTGGCGGCCACGTTGCGGATGGCGGCCATGTCCGCGCACCTGCCGTAGAGATGGACCGGGATCACAGCTCGCGTGCGTTCCGTGAAGCTTTCGGCCAGCGACTCGGAGCGCATACAGTACGTCGACGGATCCACATCTACGAAGACGGGCGTGGCACCTACCGCCGTGATCGCCGCCGCCGTTGGGAAAGCCGTGTGCGAGACCGTCACGACCTCGTCCCCGGCCGAGACGTCCATTGCCCGGAGTATGAGCTGAATCGCCTCCATGCCGTTCCCCACACCCACGCAGTGCCGGGCTCCGCAGAAGCGCGCGAACTCGCTCTCGAACGCCTCTACCTCCGGCCCGAGTACGAAGAAGTTCGAAGCGATTACCCGCTGCACCGCCTCGGCGAGCTCTTCCCGTAGTTCGTTATGAACGGGCTCAAGATCTAGGAAGGGAACCTTCAAGCGCGGTACTCGCCCGAGTCGTCCAACCCCTGCCGGTAACCGAGGAAGTCCTCCGCGTCTCGAAGGTAGTCGCCCTCGTCGAAGGCGCGAGAGGCAAGCACGACGGCGACGGCGCCCGAGGTGAAGTTCCCGAGGTCCGACCAGATCAGGGGCGGGACATAGAGACCCCTGTAGGCGCGATTGAGCTCCACTTCGCGCCGCCGGCGACCGTCCCATAGGGTGACCGTAAAGCCTCCCATCGTCGCGACGATGAACTGCTCGAGTTCCTTGTGAGCGTGGCCACCGCGGGCGGCCCCGCCCACTACGTCATACAGGTAGAAGACTCGGGCGATCGAGAACGGCACACTCTCTCCACCGCCCTCCACCGCAGTGATGCTCCCCTCCGACTGGACGATTCTTGGCAGCTCCAGCACGCGGCAGCTGTCGACGTCATTCACCTCTTGCCTCGGGCTCGCATCTCGCAGAAGGCGGCATAGTCACGTAGATAGTCGTCCTCGTCGTAGGGCTGCGAAGCGAGGATGAGACAAACGGCGTTGGTCGAGAAGTTCTCGAGCCGGCGCCACACCATGGCGGGCAGGTAAACCCCGTAGTAGGACCGGTTGAGCGACTGGCGCATCGTCGAGCCACGCCCGTCATCGACCACGAGATCGAAGCTTCCCGACAGTGCGACGAACACCTCTTCGAGCGTCCGGTAGGCGTGACCTCCGCGCGACGCTCCCCCCGGCACGTCGTAGATCCAGTAGACGCGCCGTATAGCAAACGGCACTTCGTGGGCGCCCTCGACGGGCGTGAGGTTGCCGCGCGGATCCGGGATCTTGCGAAAGCCGAACAGCTGCAGCGCCGCGGGTTCGATGACTTCGGGGCCGGTGGCCCTCGGCTCCGAGTGCTCGCCTCGCATCCGACTAGCGTATTGAAACTCCATCGTGGAGACTCGGGCCGTCAGGCCGCCCTACCCCCTTCTATCCGCCCTATCCCCTTCTATAACTGCCCTATGCTGCGCACTCGCGAGGTTCGTCTGGGCGCCACGATGGCGGGTATCCTCTTGACGGCCTTTGGGCTGCTAGCTGCGCTCACCGTCTCCCAACGGTCTGATCTCGAGCGACGAGTGGTGTCCTCCTTCTCCGAGGGCCTGAGGACCCATGCCGCCCTCAGGGGCTGGGAGACCCACTGCAACAAGGTCGAGACCTATCACTTCGCGTGCATCGCCCGGAGCGGTGTCAGACGGATCTCCTACGACCTCACCTTTCTCGATTCGGGATGCTGGCGCGCAACCATGCCGCGGCTGAAGGCCAGAGGCGTCCCGCCGAGCTTCCCCAGGCGGCTACGCGGCTGCGTGGGGGAAGCCGACCCGGGAGGTACGGCACGACTTCGTACGGAGGAGTTCCCGGTAGAGATCGTCTATGTCGGCCACCAGGCGCTCCGCCGAGTAGCGAGCGGCGACGTGGTCGCGGCCCCGTAGGCCCATCGCCGAGCGCTCTCCAGCGTCGCCCGCCAGCCGGGCTATCGCCTCACCCAAACTGGCGAAATCGCCCCGCGGCGCGAGGAGCCCGGTGCCGGGAGGCGCCACCTCGCTAACCCCCCCAACATCGGTGGCAACGACAGGGTTCGCCGCCGCAGCAAGCTCGATCAGCGAGACTGGCGTGCCTTCGTTGTCCGAGGCGAGCACCCCGAGGTCGGCCGCCGCAGCGATGGTCGTGAGATCCCGGCGATAGCCCAGGAAGCTGACTGCCGCCGATATCTCAAGCTCACGAGCCAGCGTCTCGAGATGCCCGCGCAGCGGCCCGTCGCCGACCACAGCGAGGTGCACGGCGGCCCCGAGCGAATGGGCGTGGGCTACCCCGCGGAGAAGGACATCGACCCGCTTGATTGGAACGAGGCGGCCGACAAAGGTAGCCAGGACGCCTTCTCTCACCCCAAGCTGGTCCCGTAGTCCCGATCCTTCGCCGCCAGACAACTCGAGGAAGGGCTGTAGGTCGAGCCCGAGGGGGATCACGCGGAAACGAGGGCGAGGCGCGATGCGCAGCCTGACCAGATCATCCACGGTCGTCTGGCTGACTCCGATGAGGCAGTCCGTCGATCGCGCTGCGGCTCTTTCCAGCGTTCGGTATACGCCTGCTCGGATCGGCCCGAAGTATCCCTCGAGGACGTGCCCGTGGTAGGTATGAACGATCACAGACCGCTTCCCACAGGCGGCACAAGCGGCCGCACGCCCAACGATGCCGGCCTTTGCTGTATGCGTGTGGATGATGTGCGGCTTGAAGCGACGCATCACCCCGACGAGCTCGGCCAGCGCGCGGGCATCTCGAAGCGGTTCGAGTTCGGGCCCGAGACTGTTCACGAATCGCAACTGGGCCCCGTTGCGTTGAGCTATCTCGGCCAGTGAGGCCTCACCCGGTCCGACGTGCCCCGCGAGCAGTAGGGTTTCGTAGTGAGCCGGATCGAGCCGTCCACTAAGGATTCCCACGTGGTGGGCGGGGCCGCCCGCGTTGAGACGGGCGATTATCCGAAGCACGCGGACGCGCCCGGCAGGCGCGCTGCCGATCACCGAACACGTCATTCAACCGAGCATGGCAGATTCGGGGAGAGCATGGAAACCGATTCGCACGACACAAGAGCGAGGGAGATTGGGGGCGATTTAGCTGCCCTTCTCACCTGTCTTGATTGCGGACACCACCTGCGACAGGAGACGACGGAGTTCGCCTGCGCCGCTTGCGGAGCGCGGTACCCCATTGTAGACGGCACGGTTCGGATGGTGCGTGTGCGGGAGGTCGGTAACGTGAGCGCCAAGACGGCCGAGAGCTTTGCGTACGAATGGGAGCGTTTCGGGGCGCTGAGGCCGGAGTGGCGCAAGAACTTCGTCGACTACCTGCGACCGCTCGAGCCGAGCTGGCTGAAGGGAAAGCGAGTGCTCGACGTGGGCACCGGCTCCGGCAGGCACGCTCGTGAGGCGGCTGAGCTCGGGGCCGAGGTCGTCGCCGTCGACCTCGGTGAGGCAATCGAAGTTGCCCGCCGCAATCTGCCTCCGGAGGTCCTAACCGTCCAGGCCGATGCAGAGCAGTTGCCCTTCGAACCGGAATCCTTCGACATGGTGATGTCGATCGGAGTCCTCCACCATCTCCACGACCCCGCAGCAGCATTGCGGAGCATCGCTCGGTACGTTCGCCCCGGTGGCTTTCTCCACGTGTATCTCTACTGGCGTCCCCCCTACCAATGGCACCGGGCCGTGCTCAAGTTGGTGTCCGCAGCGCGCCACGGCACCGTCCGGCTGCCGCACGCCCTCCTCCACCTCCTCTGCTATCCGCTGGCCGCGGCGCTGCATCTGCTCGTCGTGCTCCCCTACAGGACCCTTCGTCACCGAGAAAGGTTTCGCTCCCTCGCCGAGGCCCTGCCCCTCAAGACCTACGCCGACTACCCGTTCGGAGTCCTGGTCAACGACCAGTTCGACCGTCTGTCAGCGCCAATCGAGCACCGCTACACCGCGGGTGAGGTGGAGCAGATGCTGCTCGATGCCGGACTGGAGGAGCCGCAGGTCCTCCCCAACCACGGCTGGGTGGGTCACGCGCGCAAGCCGGTGCCGGACAGGGCCGGTTAGCGAGAGATGGCGCCCGTACGCGTGCTTCAGGTGCTCACCTGCGACGCACTCGGTGGCACCGAGTTGATGGTCGCAACCCTGGTCGAGCGACTCGACAGGTCGAAGGTCGAAGTCAGCGTCGCCACCCTGGCGCCACCTGGGCCGATAGCCAAACGCTTGGGTCGGTCGGGCGTCCGAGTTCGATCGCTAGGCGGATGCGGACTGTCGGTGGCGTTCGCGCGCCTCGGGCGGATCCTTCACCGCGAACGGTTCGACGTAGTCAACGCTTACGGCTTCAAGGGCACCGCCGTTGCTCGAGTCCTCGTCCAAACGCTGTCACCTGGAACTCGGTTTGTGAGCGGCGTGCGCGGTCTTCACGTCGCCGAGCTGGAAGACATCCAAGGATTCAAGTCCCGCGCCCTTCTGGCCCTGGAGCGATTGGGGTCGCCGCTCGTCGACGCCTATGACGCCAACTCCCGCGGTGCGTTGGAGTTGCTGGCGGAGAAGGGCGTCGACAGGAGACGGATGCACTACATCCCCAACGGCATCGACATCGAGGGGTGGCCCGATGTCTCTGCTCAGGGCCCGCGTCGTGGACGACCGAACATCCTCTGCGTCGCCCGTTTCGTGCCTCTCAAGCGGCATGTCGACCTGCTCGACGCGGCTGGTCGTCTCGCCAGAGCGGGCCGCGAGTTCCGCTTGGTCCTGGCCGGAGGCGGACCGACACTAACTCAAGCAATGGACCAGGCGGCCAGGCTCGGGCTAGACGAGGACGTGGTGGCCTTCCACGGCCCGGCCAGCCCCGAGCGCGTGCGTGAGCTGGCCGCCCAGGCTCACCTTTTCTGCCTGCCGTCCCTATGGGAAGGCATGGCCGGGAGCGTGATGGAGGCGATGGCGAGCGGACTTGCGGTGGTCGGAACCGACGTGAACGGCATAGCCGAACTGGTCGACCACGAGCGCACGGGACTCCTGGTACCCGCGCGAAGGCCGGACCTCCTGGCCGACGGACTGAGCCGCCTGATCGGGGACCCCGTCCTAGCCGCGCGGCTGGGAGCCGCCGGCCGAGCTCGGATCAGGGACCAATTCGGGGTCGATGGCATGGTCGAAGCGAAGGAGCGCCTGCTCGTCGCGTTGGCTGGCGGGACCTGAGATGTGCGGTATCTGCGGAGTCGTGGGCAGGGAGGTGGCGCCCCTGGACCTCGAAGCCTGCCGGGCGATGCGGGACACGCTTCGCCACCGAGGGCCCGACGGTGAAGGTGAGGCCGAGCTCGTCAGCGCCGTCGGCGCACCCCGAATGCAGGGTTGGTTCGGGCACCGCCGATTGAAGATCCTCGATTTAAGCCCGGCGGCTCACCAACCGATGACCAACGACGCGGAGTCAGTCGTGCTCACCTACAACGGTGAGATCTACAACTTTCGGGAGCTGCGACGCGAGCTCGAGACCCTCGGAGCGCGGTTCCGCTCCACCGGCGATACGGAGGTCGTGCTGCGAGCCTACGAGGCGTGGGGGGAGGAGTGCGTCTCCCGCCTCGACGGGATGTTCGCCCTTGCGATCTGGGACGGGCGTTCCGCCAGCCTGCTGCTGGCTCGTGACCGGACTGGCAAGAAGCCCCTCTTCTACTCCACGATGGCTGGGAGGTTGACCTTCGGCTCCGAGATCAAGGCGGTGACCGCCTGCCCCTGGATCGACAGGACGCTGGACGCGAGCCGGCTGCCGGAATACCTCACCTTCGGATACGTCCCACACCCCCACACGCTTCTTGAAGGAGTGGAGCAGTTGCCGCCCGGCACGCTCATGACCTACGGGCCGCAAGGCGCTTCGGAGCCCAAGCCGTACTGGAGCCCTCTCCCGGAGGGACCATGCACCCGCGCCGACCGAGGGACGTACGCGCAGGTCCGAGCGCTGCTTCGAACGGCGACCAGACGGCGGATGGTCTCCGATGTGCCGCTCGGCGCACTGCTTTCAGGAGGCATCGACTCATCCCTCATCGTGGCCTTGATGACGGAAGCGGCGTCCGAGCCGATCCATACCTTCAGCATCGGCTTTCCGGAGGAACCGTCCTTCGACGAGCGAGGCGCCGCCCGGCTCGTCGCCGACCACTTCGGCACGCGACACACCGAGTTCGCCGTCGAGCTCGATGCCGTGGCGTTGATGGACCGCCTGCTCTGGCATCACGACCAGCCGTACGCGGATTCGTCTGCCGTCCCCACATTCATCGTTTCCCAGCTGGCACGCGAACATGTGAAGGTCGTACTCAACGGGGACGGCGGCGACGAGGTGTTCGGGGGCTATGACCGGTTTCGAGCGGCCGCGCTGTCGAGGAGGCTGCCAGCCGCTGTGGCTGGCGCCGGACGTCGAGCGGCGGAGGCCTGGCCTCGCGATCACGGCTACTTCAGCCTGCAGCGACGGGTAAGCCGCTTCCTCGAGAGAGCCGACGAGCCCGTTCTCGCGCGCTACCAGTCCTGGATAGCGGTCGCCGACCGCGCTCTCCTTGCGGAGCTTCTCTCCCCAGACATGAGAGCCCTGGCCGAGGCAAACGATCCCGAAGAGTCGATGCTGCGCCAGTACGCAGAGGCAGATGGCTTGCCCGATCTCGATCGGATCCTCTACGCCAACTTCAAGACCTATCTCCCTGACGACCTTGCCGTGAAGATGGATCGGATGTCGATGGCGAACTCACTGGAAGCCCGCTCGCCCTTCTTAGACACGGCGGTGATCGAGTGTCTCGCTCGCCTTCCGGCCCGACAGAAGGTCGGTCTGCGTAGGCTGAAGCCGATCCTCAGGCGATCGTTCTATCCGCTCTTGCCGCGTGAGATCTGGGACCGCCCAAAGCACGGCTTTGGAGTGCCGATGGGTAGGTGGTTTCGAGGCGAGCTTGGGGTCATGTACCAGGACGAAGTTCTTGGCGTCGAAAGTCGCACCGCCAGCCTCCTGGAACGAGATCGCCTGGCGCAGCTCTGGAACGAGCACGCCAGTGAACAGCGCGAGCACGGCTTCCGCCTGTGGACACTGTTGACCCTTGAGCGCTGGCTGCGCTCGCTCGAAAAACCGCAGGCGCTCGAACCTCCATCGGCGTCGCGCGGCATCAGCGCCACGAGTGGTCCGCTAGGTTAGTCGACTCATGCGAGCGCTCGTCACAGGCTGCGCGGGTTTCATCGGTTCGCACTTGACCGAGGCCTTGCTCAACGACGGCGACACGGTCGTCGGCGTCGACTGTTTCAACGACAACTATGCGCGCCGAGAGAAGCTCCGCAACTTGGAGCACGCCCGTCAGTGGGAGGCGTTCGATTTCGTGCCGATCGACCTCAGCCGTGGCGAGCTCCACGATCTAGTCAGGGAATGCGACGTGGTCTTCCACCTGGCCGCCGAGCCCGGGGTTCGTGCCAGCTGGGGCAAGCGTTTCGACGCCTATCTCCGCAACAACGTTCTGGCGACCCAGCACCTACTGGAGGCGGCGGCAGAGCAACCTGAGAAGCGGTTCGTCTACGCCTCCTCCTCGTCGGTCTACGGCCAGGCCGAGCGCTTCCCAACGAGTGAGGACATCACGCCTCAGCCGTTTTCGCCTTACGGCACCACGAAATTGGCGGCCGAGCACCTTTGTCGTCTCTATCACGGCAACTTGGGAGTCGAGACGGTGTGTCTCCGCTACTTCTCTGTCTATGGCCCGAGACAGAGACCCGACATGGCGTTCGCGATCTTCTCGCGTGCCGCGCTCAGGGGCGAACCCTTGCTGGTGTTCGGTGACGGCACCCAGAGCCGAGACTTCACTCACGTTGACGATGTAGTGAGAGCCACCCGCGCCGCCGCGCGACAGCCTTCTGCACCAGGCGGCGTCTACAACATCGGCGGCGGATCCCAAATCAGCCTGATGCAGGCAATCGAACACCTCCAGAACTTGGTCGGCAGGCCGCTTGACATCCAGCGGACGAAGCCTCAGCAGGGGGACGTGCGCCACACGGGAGCCGATACGCGTCGTGCTGCTGCCGAGCTTCGATTCGAAGCTTCTATTGACTTCATGGAGGGGCTTGAGCAGGAGCTCGAATGGGTCCGAGAGGATGAGGCCGCTCGTGCTGAAACACCCGCTTCGGCGTGTTAGTCGTCCGTGGCCGCCGAGCGTGGCCGGTGATCCTCAGGCCCTTATCGCGCCGAGCCAGCCAGAACAACCCGCTCTTCGTAGTCCGCAAAGGTGCGCCGCAGGCCCTCAGAGAAGTTGACCTCCGGGCTGTAGCCAAGGTGGGACCGTGCCCGCGTGATGTCGGCCAGCGAATGCTTGACGTCTCCCAGCCGCTCCCCCTCGTACACCGGGGACAGTTCGCGGCCTGTGAGTGCGCGGAGTTCCACGACGAGGTCGTTCAGCGTTACTCGCTCGCCACAGGCGACGTTAAAAACCTGTCCACCCACATTCTCTGCGGTCAGCGCGCGCCGGGTCCCCTCGACGACGTTCGCAACATAGGTGAAGTCCCGCGACTGCTCCCCGTCTCCAAAGATCGTGGGTGGCTGTTCGGCGAGGAAAGAGGTGATGAAGTTCGGAATCACGGCGGCATACTGGGACAGGGGATCCTGCCGCGGGCCAAAGACGTTGAAGTAGCGTAGGGAGACGGTTTCGAGTCCGTACACATCATGGAAGCTGCGGCAATACCCCTCCCCGGCCAACTTTGCTACGGCGTACGGCGACATCGGTTGCGGCGCTAGGTCTTCGCGCTTCGGCAGCTCAGGATTTGCGCCGTAGACGGACGAGGAGGATGCGAACACGACACGCCCGACATCGCTATCACGAGCTGCTAACAGCACATTCAGTGTGCCGATCACGTTGGATGCGTTACTCGTCAGAGGGTCTTGCACTGATCGCGGAACGGATGGAAGCGCGGCGAGGTGGACCACCACGTCACAGCCACGAACCGCGTTGTGAGCCCGCTCGTAGCTCTGGATGTCTCCCTCGACGAGCTCCACCTCGTCGAGAACATGGAGGATATTGTCGCGATGCCCAGTTGCGAAGTTGTCGAGCACCCTCACGTCGTTCCCGGCCGCTAGACAACCGTCCACGACGTGGGAGCCGATGAAGCCGGCGCCGCCGGTGACGAGTATGCGCATCGAAGGGAGTATCGCAGGAGAGGGCGACTACCCGGACTTGATCGCTACCCGCCTATCAGGTGTTGCACAGGCGCTCCACGAAAGGCAGGTGGCTGGTGCTTTCCGCCGTCGATTTGTGTGCGCTCGGAGGTTTCTCGAGGATCTCGAAGCAGAGTCGAAAAGGGGAAATGCGCACCCGGGTTGAGGATCTGGTACAGCTCCCCGCTGGACGCCTCGGGATGGGCGCGGTCGAGCGCTCCAGCCAACAGCGTCGCGGCGGCCGAGTCACCTGACCTTCACTTGACGGGTCACCGTCGCCCCGCGGGGGACACGAACGACGCAGCTATATGAGCCGCGGCGTACCCCAGGGGCGCGCAGGCGCAACCTCTGCAGGACGCCGGCCTGTCCGCCGCGCTTCGCGCGGGCGACTACCCGCGAGTCGCGACGAAGCTCTACAGAGACCCTCCCGCCGGCGACCGGGGTGACACGCACCGCCAGGCCGCGCTTGGCGACCACCCGTGCCGGGACGCGGCGAGCCACCTCGACCTCGGGGCGGAAACGCTCACCCCTCGCCGCGCGGAAGGCGCCATAGGAAGGCTTGCGGGACCCGTCGTCGGTAAGTAGCCCCCAGTTCGAGCTGCCGGGACGCTGGGGCTGGTCCTGAAGCGCCAGCCACCCCAGGCCCGCGACCGAGGGCAGGCTGTCCGCGATCTGATACGCGGCGGCCAGCCAGCGCGCCTGGTCTGTCTGAGAGACGGACAGCTCGAACTCGTTCGACCCCCGGTCAGAGAGCACGAGGAACTCCGAGAGCCAGAAACGCGCCCGCTTGCCATAGGTCTTGCGCAGCTGCTGACTGAAGGTGTCGAGGTCGCTGAGGTCGCGGTACCCGCCCGCGACCGGGATCTCGCGCAGGTTGGGAAAGCGGAACGGGAACGGGTTGTGGCCGAACCAGTCCAGCCGCGGAGGCTTGCCGTTGGGGAGCCTCATGTACTCCATGAACGCCGCCGGCCTGACGTCGCCCCCCGTCCAGGTCATCCCGCCGATTACGATGTTCTGCGCCGAGACCGCCTTCAGGGAACCGTAAGCGGCGTCGAGGATCTTCGCGTAGGCCCGCGCGCCCACGGGGCTGTTGGTCTCGTTTGGCAGGAATCGATCGACCCTGTTGGGTTCGCCCCAGACCATCCAGCGGTGCACGGTGGGGTAGCGCCTGCTGGCGGCGGCCATGAAGGTGGCGTAGGCCCCGGGATCCGGCGCGTGCAGGGCGGATTGCCCACCGTTGGTCCAGCCGGGCGAGCCGCTGACTAGCAGCGCCACGTTGATGCCGGCCGGGCCAGCCTGTGCAACGGCGGAGTCGACGTTCTGGGGCCACGCGTACGCTGGGTCGGCCGGGTTGCCCGGATCGGCCGGCCGCTCTGGAGCGATCGACCGCCAGTTCAAGCCAAACTGGATCGTGTCCACGCCGAGGTCCTGATAGGTGGGAAACGCCGAGTTGCCGTTTGCCAGCGTCACCGGACCCCAGATCGCCTTTTCCGAAGCGCCCGCCGCCGCGGGGCTCGCGAGAGCAGCCACCAGCGCCAGCCCCACGACCAACCGGCGGGCTCTCATGAAGCGGCAGTAGTCCTCAGGCCACGACGCAGCGCCAGCCCCAGCGCGCCGCCGACCACCACCACGGCCAGCGCGATGCCGCCCAGGACGAGGCCGGTGGAGCCGCCGCTATCCGCTGCGGAGGCGGCGGTGGTGCTGAAGGATCGCCCGGATTCGCCCGCTCCGGGACCGGCAGCGTCTCCCCCACCGACGCCCGCCGCTCCCGAGTCGTCGCTGTCTGCGGACTCCTGACCACCGCCGCGGTCGGAGGCGTCGGCCATGGCTTCGTTGCCACCGTCGCTGCCCTGCGCTCCGACCCGGGTGATTCCCGCGCCGAAGAGCGGCGCCGGATCCCCGGAGCCGCCGCCGGATTGAGGGCCGCCTCCGCCGCCGGACCGAGGCCCGCCTCCGCGTCCTCCGCCGCCCGGATCCGGCGCGGCGTCACGGCGCGCCTGATCCAGCGGTAGCTTGTACTCCACGCCGGCCGGGCTGTCGGGATCTACCTGCGCGGGCTCCTGCGCGACCGCTGCCGAAGGCGCTACGAGCGCGCAGGCGACTACGAAGTGGATTGTCCCCCGCCGGAACATCATTGCGAGTATAGGCACCCGAAACGGTCGAAAGTTGCGGTTGTTTGCATTCGTCACCGCGTCACCTGACCGTGAGTCGTCGCTCCACACGCTCGCCGCGCGGAGCATCCACCGTGAGGATGTATTCGCCTCGGGTCAGACGTGTGGGACGCAGCGAGAGCATCAGCCCGGACTCTGAAGCCGCTCCCGTGGCCGAGTGACGGACGATGTGTCGCCCGCGCCTCTGGAGTACCGCCGTCACCCGCCCGGCGCTGCGCGCCCTCACGTGGACTGAGATTCCCTTCCTGGCCGCCCTGTCCAGGCGGATGGACCGCCGGACGCGGACGTCCGGTCTGAAGGCGCGGCTGGGCGCGCGCCGGAAGGCGCGGAAGGAGGGCTTGCGCGTGCCGTCGGCTGTGATCAGACCGAAGTTGGCGCTCAGGTTAGATTCGGGCTCGTCCTCGAGGGCGGCCCACCCCAGACCGGCAACCGACGGAAGCGAGTTCGCCGCCCTGTAGGCCGCCGCCAACCACTGGGCCTGTCCTTTCTTGCTCACGAAGGCGTTGAAGCTGGTGGATCCGTGATCGGACTGGATCGTGTACTCGGAGAGCCACAGCTGCGGTGGGCGGCCACAGCGCCGGCGCCCACCCGGCCCGCAGGGGCGGGTATAGACACGGGCGACCTCGCGGGAGAACAGGTCGAGGTCTCCGATATCGCGAAAGCCGCCCGGGATGGGTGGGTCGCGAAGATCGGGGAACCGCGTGGAGAACGGGTTGTGCCCGTACCAGTCCAGCCGTGGTGGGCGCCCGTTGGGCAGGCGCATCTGGCGCAGCCACCGCAGGGGGGTCGTGTCGCGGCCTCCGCCGCCCGTGTACGTCATCCCTCCGATCACGATGTTGCGCGGCGCGGCCTGCTTGAGGGCGCCGTAGGAGGCGTCGAGCAGCTCCGCGTACGCCTTGGGTCCGGCACTCGTGCCGCTGGGGCGAAAGACGGCGATCCGGTTGGGCTCGCCCCAGATCATCCAGCGGCGCACGGTCGGATACCGGCGGGCCGCGGCGGCAAGGAAGTCCGCGAAGGCCTGCGGACGCGGGCGCCAGATCTCCGACCGCCCGCCGTTTGACCACTCCGGCGACCGCGACACCAGCAGGGCAACCTGAACCCCGGTACGGGCGCCTTCGCGCACCGCCTGGTCGATGGCGGCGGGCCAGCGGTAGGCGGGGTCGTCCGGCGACCGGGGGTTCGCCGGCTCGACCGGGGCCGTCTGGGCGAAGTTGAGGTGAAACTGGGCGGTGTCGACTCCGAGGCGGCGGTACAGATCGAACGCCGAGCCGCCACCGGCCACCGTTCCCGCGGGACCCCAGATCGCCTTCTCCGCCGCATGGGAGGGAGGGGCCCACCCCAGCAGAAGAGCGGCGCACAGCCCCGCAGCCGCCAATCCGCGTGGAAGGGCTTTGTCGACTTCGCCGAGGAGCACACTCTTGGTTGACCGCACCCGACTGAAATGTAGCGGCAAGTCAGGCGGATTGTCGAAGCCAGACGGCGTCGGGGGGTCGCCAGCCGCGCACAACTCCCACACCTGCTCCTGGGTAGCAGTCCAGTTCACCTGCGAATCACCATTACAGCGAAGTCCTTCTCGTGTACGGCGTCAGCCAGGGGGGCCCGAGGGTGCTTGAGCATCTCGTCGAACGCCTGAGCGAACGTTGCCGCGTCGACTATTACCGGCTCACCCCCTCCGTGCACGCAGCCGACCTACCCAATCTGCCAACGGCCACGCCAGGCGCGGCTGCAACGGATTCAACGCCATATAGGGGGCGGCCAAAGCCTTGGCCGCCCCCTATTCGCTCTCCTGTTTCGCTACGGGAGT
>JAABUS010002477.1_pt1 | contig 34805 bp, 33 predicted proteins | sample 5560161 | NCBI WGS metagenome assembly JAABUS01 (sample SAMN10711885, study PRJNA513376) | rock metagenome | isolation source: Antarctica rocks | place: Antarctica: Victoria Land, Trio Nunatak nord | collected 2016-01-04 | reverse complement strand
GACAACAGCGTATAATAGTGTTTCTGAGAGTTCCTGCTCTTTTGACTTATTTTCTTCTCCGTAGTTTCACGGATCAATGGTATATAGAGGCATTCAACGAGCAAAGCCTTAAGGAGGATAACGTTTGATTGACCTTCTTACTGCTACTGTCTAGGGAACTGGAAATCTTGTATCATCCAACACTCCGTCGGGCCTCTGTGAATATATGCGTCTTCTATTCAGTGTTTACAGTCCGTTTCCAATCTGTCTGAAAGGATCCGCCATATGGCTTCGCGATCCTTGTTACGTTCATTCAACTTCCGTACAGCACCACTATCCCGTCCTCTAAATTCAAAGCGAGCCACAAGACTATGGATTACCAACCGTGCATTTTCCCAAGGTCCTAAGGCTCGTATCATGGAGCTCACGGGATTTTCTGAGGAGCAATTAGATGTTCGAGACGCAATCTCAAAAATCTGCGCTGACTATCCAGATGACTACTGGGCAGCTCGTGACGAGTCTGGTGAATACCCACATGAGCTTCATACAGCGCTTGCAAAAGATGGCTGGATTGGAATTGCGTTGCCTGAAGAGCTAGGTGGCGCCGGTCTTGGCATTTCGGAGGCAACGATGATGCTGCAGACCATTTCGCAGAGCGGAGCTGGAATAGCAGGTGCTCAGTCCATACATGCGAATGTGTATGCCACTCAGCCGGTAGCCAAATTCGCCACGGCAGAACAGCGGAAGAAAATGTTACCCAGACTCATTAGTGGAGAGTGGAAGGCCTGTTTTGGGGTCACAGAACCGAGGTTAGGAGACTCCCTAGCGCGTTTGGTTCCTGCATCGATCGTTATCGATCATCTTTAATTTCCCTATGTCTAGATGTCCAAACGTTGATGATATGGATTATGAAAAACAGCACCGGATTAGAGACTCTTAAGCTCAGGACGCAAGCTGTGCGCGAAGGTGACTATTATCAAATCTCTGGGCAAAAAATTTGGATATCGTCGGCTCAAGTAGCATCGAAGATGATACTGTTGGCCCGAACGACGCCTCTGGCAGAAGTTAAGAAGCCATCGGAGGGTCTGTCGCTCTTTTTTATAGACTTCGACAAGGACGCCCCTGGACTTGATCTCAGGAGGATCAAGAAGATGGGGGGGAGGGCTGTTGATGCTAACGAGATTTTCTTTGATCATTACCAGGTACCTGCCGATACCTTGATCGGTGAAGAAGGGCAAGGTTTCAAGATCGTAAGCAAGGCTCTCAGTGTCTATTGCCACGATGATGGTACTTACCCGTTGCTGATGTACTAGGTGCTACACGGGATGAATGCCGAGCGCTGTTTAATTGCGGGTGAAGCTCTCGGTCTTGGTTATGCTGCTTTGGAGAAGGCATCGAAGTATGCTAAGGAGCGTGTAGTGTTTGGACGGCCTATTGGTCAAAATCAAGGCATACAGCATCCTCTTGCTGCTGCATATATGAATCTGGAAGCTGCCAAGCTCGCTACTTACCATGCTGCAAAAATATACGACGCCAGCGGCAAGGATCCTAGTGTAACCTCTCATGCTGTCGGAGTCGCATGCAATTCTGCCAAATACCTGGCGGCGGAAGCCGCTTTCTCCGCTTGTGAAAGATCTGTGAGTGATTGCCAGATACCCTAGCAACCACAGATCTCAAGTTCTCGATCAATTTGGGCGCTTTCCTAGAACTCGTAGGGACTGTTAGCTGACATCAATAGGTACTGGCTCATGGTGGTATGGGTTACGCACAGGAGTATCATGTAGAAAGGTATTTGAGGGAGTGTTTTGTCCCACGCATCGCGCCTGTAAGCAGAGTAAGGTCATGGAACTATCCTCATGAGAAAACGGAGACTAAATTCTTGCAGGAAATGATTATGAATTATGTTGCGGAAAAAGTCTTGGGACTTCCAAGAAGCTATTAGAAATATTGACGAATTCATGGCATTAGGCGTAATCGATAGGCCAAATCGTCGAAGCGAAGTCAAAGTGTCTGCACTGATGCGTGCCAGACCACTATCTGAATATATAACCATCTTGCCATATCGCTATATCGCTATGTCTCATCACATGTACATCGAGATGCAATATTTGAATGGTCTCCCTCTTAGAGCACTCCCACAGAAACTACACTCCCCTATTCTTTCAAGGACAACATCTCCAAACCGGCACAAGTTAGTAAAAGGCATACTCAGGGGGTAAGCATTGCCGGTGAAGATATTGCTTGCAGAATATTTATTTGCATCCGCCCGGAAAAGGAGTCAAAGTACTTATGTGGAAGTAATGATGCTAGGTGGTATGGGCCGAGAATGGACTGTGGAAGGCGCGTCCTGAGAAACAGTGAATCATGGCAAGCATGAACTCCAAGTTAACCCTAGACTCTCTAGATTTCTTTTCTTATAGCACTTTTCTTTCGTCGTCGATAAAGCACAATCAGCCAAGGTATTTGATCTCGAGGTAATGCGGTTCCATCACTGTCAGCCAAGCCTTAGGTCAATCACGCCTGCGCAGATACACTGCATCAGTAAATCTTTATCTCATTCAGAACCCAGCCTTCGTATTTCCACTTTATTCAACCTTTCCCGCCGTGAATCCTTCGTAACTCTCGTGAACTTCGTCCTGCCCCATTGACTCTTGTAGTCAGGATGGCATTTTCTTACAAACAACTTACCTGCCGGATGTGGAAACTGAATCCAGTTGGGTGCTACGATGGACCCTTACGGTGTAAATATTCTCACCGCAACACGGGAGTAATGTCCCCACCAGCGGCTTTGACTTGCCTTGCCTGGAATCAAGGGACCTGCACGCTGCACGAAGACGATTGTCTTTTTGCACACCTCGACACAGGACTCATCCAAGGTTTACAGGTCTCCTATCGCGGTAAATTCCACCTCATCTTTACCCAACTGAAGTATTCCTGCCTCTGTTATGAGAAACGGCTGTGCTGATCACAAGTGCAGAGCCTGCCATCATTTCGGGCAGGAACGCAGGCATTGTTCGAGCAGCTCAGCGGGCAGGATTCGACTGCTCAAACTTGGATAACGTGATAGAGCTTGTGAGTGCAGTACGAGACGCGGCTTCTGATCTTTCCTTTGCAAACGTCTATGGGAACTCGCCCATCAGAAGACGTGATCATTGGGAGCCTGCGGACGAACATAGAGCCAGAAAAGGCGTTCTACAAGCATATCGAGGTGCTAGGATGTTCCCTTCCGTGCCCCCTTTTGTGATCAGTGCAGACCAAATAATCCGCAACATGGACCGAGCCAACAATACGGACCATCTTGGGTATCCCAACTTCAGCGAAAATGATATGCAGTTTCATCCTGCAAGGAAACGTATGATTGGAGGGATTGACTATCAAGCAGCCTCAAGCAAGAAGCCCAAGCTCGAAGCTGCAAATCCCTCCACCATCGACGGCCGCACTGTCATAGATCTGACAGAAGAAACTCCCGTTGGCACTCCTGTTATGTGTTCACCCACCCAACTTCCTACTCTACGACCTGCGCTATCCAACATAACAAACAGAGCGAGCCAACTTGAAACTCTCACCGAAAACTCGTCTACTCGACGGCAAACTCCTCTAGCGCCAGGCAACAAAAACAGCAAAGCGACCAAGGAGGAAAACAAGGAAGAGCAAGCTATGACAAAAGACGAGCTGGAGCAGAGAAACAGCACCACCAACATTTTGCAGAAGATCGTGACCAGACTTTAAAACACTGAGAAGTCCATTGATAAGGATCGGGACAGATTACGCAACCGGTGGGAAATGGACACAGGTTTACAGGTACAAACCGTGACGGACAGCCTTTCGGACCTTAACGAGTGTTTTGCAAGAATAGAAGATGGGATTCGGGATGCTCTGGCTATTATCAATGAGCGCCTTTTATCGTGATGGGGACAGGAATACTACAGACACCAATACAGTAGAGTGGGTCTCAGCCTGCACTATAGATTGATACTCGTGGTAGATTACTGATTGACATATATAGCTCTGCTTACAATGTATGCTTACAAAGGAGGTTTCGTCTAGGAAAAGCTGTCAGCTGTTGTCGAAAGCAGGATGCATCAATCGCCACCCTGTCTTGAAGAGCATTGGCAAGCCCCAGAAAATGATATCATGGCTTTAGTATAGCTTGACACGAGTGACTGGAGGGTGAGTCTCACACCGTCGTTAAGGAGATACCTTGACTGAACTTCGAATGGGTACAAAAGTGCTGAGGAATAGGTTCTGACATCGACGAAGGTTGAACGGAGAAGATGTGCCGAGTACCTTTTGCCAGAATAGCCTGTCTATAGCTCCCCATGTCTCAAGCACGAATCTCATGCTGCAGCTCGCATTTGAAACAAATTGCTCTATCGTCATTATATCTTAGCCAACTCTTGTCCTATGTAATATTGAAGAACCGAGTGCGATTCTTATGGCGAGGTGAGGGTAAGGCCCGATGCCAAAGCTGTAAGTATAAGAAGCTTTGATGCTATCCATACCTCAGGGTTATAAGCGTCCGGCCTTGCGTTTGCTTGTATACTTAGAAACGCTTCAATGCCGCCGTATCGTCATATCATTCATGACGCTCATGCCTTGCAAAATGCTCGACTCCCAGGATACTCAAAAAGCCCGTGATACACACGAACCTCAAAATCCGAGATCTCAGCACACCCACCCTACCCATCTACCAAAATATCCCCCCTGCCACGTATATATAAGGTAACCAACGCACCCACCCACAACCAACTTTTAAATCCTAATTACCTACTCTTCGCCCATATTTTCCATCCCACCACCACCACCCACCTTCCACCCTCCCTACCCCTACCCCTACCCCCTACCCCAACTAACCTATACAACCTGGAACCAATGCCCCCATCCTCAGTGCTCCTTGCTCGTTGCTGAACCTGGTGACCTACATATATTGGACGTGGATGGGTAGGTGTACCGGGGGGTTTCTTAGGTTCGATTGGAGTGGGGGTGGGGGAATTTGATGGAGAGAGGGATGGGGAGGACGAGAAGGTGGGTCGGCTGTGGAGGGCGTTGGGGGGAACGGGGAAGGGGAAGGGGAAGGGGAAGGGGGTTGTAAAGAAGAAACCTAGGTGAAGGCTTCCAGTCGGTGTGGCACAAACTCGAGCAGTCACTGTCCACACGCGCCACCCTCATCCAAAACCCGTCGTTGCTCACGATCTTCCATAACAAATAGTTAAAATATTCACTAGCAAAACTGTCACCCTCAAATCGAGGGAAATGGTGAGAAAAGCTCGTATGATACCTGCTACAAGAAAAAGTATTTTTGAAGGAAACACCACGCACGTTTATGGACTCGCATGATATCGTGACTGTGTGGACAGCCGTTACTGCACATGCCCATTATCAACAGTCCTTCCTGTCTAGTATCATACCATCATTGCTGCAGAGTAATGCTGCTTCTCCACAGTCCCATTGCAGTCCTCTCTCCCCCAGGCTGCTGGCACAAAAATTTCATACCTTTTTCTCCATTCCCCACGTCTCGCGTCTAGTTCTAGACACAGGCTCTCGCAGCCATCTAGTAGGCAGATTGGGCCTGCCCACCGAGATGGGAGTTCTCATACTGCTCTTGATGGGATGTCACGCCAGGAGTCGGCTCTTGCTTTGGAGCGTGCGGGAAGTCAGAAGAGTTGTACTGTGGGGCATCTCCTGGTCCAGCTTTCATTGGAGCATTCGCGGCAGACTTGTTGTTGACTTCAGGTGAGGTGGAACGGCCACGGGCACTACCGATGTACTCCTGGGCCTTTGCGGTGTAGTCTCCAGCGTAAGCCTTTACGGTCTCAGAGGCACGAATGGTATGGTGGCTTGCCATATCTTTGACTTGGGCTGTTTGCGAGTTGACAACTTCGGAAGCCTTGGAAAGATGCTCATCGATGAATGCTTGATTGCTTGTGTAAATCAATGGAGCGAGGAACAAGGTGGAGGTGCCGATAAGAGAGAGGCCCCAGAAAGGTACGATCTTGATGAGCTGATAAGAAAGCAGTAATGATAGGTAGACGGCTAGCGTGACTTTGATATTTTCCACAAACAAGACGCGCTGGACTTCGATGACGAAGAAGTTAATCAATTGTTCAACATCCTCGAGCGTCCGTTCGAGCGATTCACGTGGAATTGTGAAATACTTTTTTGGTCGGAAAGCGGAGGCTAGACCTTGGGATAAAACAGCCTGACCGAGGATTTCAAGGAGCGCCATAGCTTGATCCGCGTTAGCCAGTACTCCCCACAAGGATCAGGTAGACCTACTTCCGAGAACATAGTGCGACCACTTAATCATCATAGGAAGTATGTGCAGGTAGCGAGCGGCAAAGATAAAGGCCATCGTCGACGCAAACGCGGTGGCTGTGGCACGAGGCTCCTTCCACTAATGTTTGTCAGTATAGTAACTGTAAGGTCTTGTGACTGAAACTCACGCTGAGGAGCCTATAAAAGGAACCGTGGAATTCTGAGGCATGTATCAGCACGACTGAGCCAGAACAGTGGGCCAACTGACGTACTGGTCAAGGTTTGGCCAGTTGCAGCGGGCTGGCTGGGTGGTGCATGAGAATCCGCAATATTCTGAAACCCTGCAGTCACCTTTGCATGCTCATTCCTAAGAGTCTCCGCAACAGGGCCTGATTGATGTAAGTCATCGCATTAGGAAGCATAGCATTAGGAAGCAAGGTGGTAGGTTGACTAGAATTTGCATAGTTAGCTAGTGGTCGAACATACATTGCGTATAGAGATTCGTACCTAACCATTGGCAACAGACTCTTTCACATTTTGTGTTACTGGGTGGCTTTGGACAGTGTTCATTGCGTATTGGGCATCTGTAAAGGAGGTCAATGATATAGACGTGGTCACGCGAGCTCTAGAAACACTGCGAACACGATGGTTAGCAATGGGTATGAAGCTGGGGCAAGTACTAGGAGCTTACCTGACTGTTGTACATGGTGTCTTTTGCATTCTGTACCGAACTATTGCCATTTGCAGTGGTGTTGCTGTCCATGTTTGAAGACAATGTCGGAACGCTCATTTCGGATTGCTGCGGAATTTCTCCAAGCTGAGGAGGTGCATCAGACATTTCGGCAGTTATGTAGTTCTGGACAGTAACTGGAATGTATGAGAAGGTACAAAGCAGCTCTGAAGGACGATAAAGTAGGTGGTTGTTCCTGTGTTGTTGACGGTGAGCAAATCGTCACGAAAGAACAAGTTTGTTCCGTAACTTGATTTCGATTCACTAGCGGCGGATGACGCCCAAACACAAAGAACATGTGAAAACCCAATCAATCACTCAAGTATAATCCGTATGATAGAGAGTACAGTACTTTGGTTTCAATGGCTTGTACGTCAATACATTGTTGGAAGTCTACGTGTTTCACTTGAGCAACATACGGGGGAGATCCTGACTGGAAGCAGAAGAATTCATCACTTCGTCACTGCCAAGTACATGTGTGTGCAGGTGAAAAGGCGTCTGATTTGAGATGGTTTACGCAGTCTCCTCACTTGTTATTTTTAGCATCTCAAGTGTCAATCTTGCCACGCTGCCACGCATTCCACTACTAGTCGTATAGTAGGTGAGTGTGTGGCACGGTGAATAGCACTGTGGTACTTGTATTGAACGTTTTATCTTATTTTCTAGAGAACTCATAACAGGCGAGCACTTACATTCTATACAACTTGCATATCGACTACAGCGCTGGCTTTTGAACATTACAGCCTTTATACTTCTTATCATCACAGCCTACTATTGGAGCAAGATGTCGACTCAATACAACACCATTCAAGCCCCCTACGACGAGGTCCGCAAAAGTTCCATCGCCCTTATCGAGCGCGCCAACGTCCAAGAAACCGTCGCACCATTCATCAATGATGCGCTTGTCCTCGACCTCGCTTGCGGATCAGGCTTCTACTCGTATGATTTCTTGAAGTGGGGAGCCAGCAAGGTTGTCGGAGTAGATATCTCCTCCGCTATGCTCGAGCAGGCACGGGCTGCCAGCTCTCACATGCCTTCTAACAGCGCGACGATCGAGTTCATGGTGGCCGATTGCTCGAAATCCGTGGCGTATGAAGGCGGTCCTTTCGACCTTGTTTTCGGCGCTTGGCTGCTGAACTACGCACCCAGCGGCAAGGAGATGGTGGATATGTTTCGCAATATTGCACTCAACCTCAAAGACGGCGGACACTTCGTCGGCGTGACACCGCCGCCGACGCAAGATCCTACAGCGTTCGTCGAAGCAGAGAGGAAGGCTAGACCAAGTGGATCGGGTGGCTTGCTCTGCAGTGCTTCTGGAGCCGTGGAGGATGGAATCACTTTCCATGCGTATGCTGACACGAAACATGGAGATATGGACTTTGATTGTTATCATTTGAGAAAGGAGGTCTATGAGGCTGCTGCGAGAGAAGGGGGGCTTCGTGGCGAGGTAGCGTGGAGCGTGACTACCGTACCTGAGGAATTCTTGGAAAATCGCAAGGGTGGTGCTAGTGTGGAAGAACTTGAGAGTTACAAGGTGACGCCACATTTTGGGATTCTTGTCATCGGAAAGAATTAGCCGTCTCGGGCGGTGATGTTGCTCTTGTTATTCGGTCTCACATTGGATGCTTTTTGTTCCGTCAAGGAAGCGTACTTATGTTCACGGGTGTTCTCAATGGCAAAAGCTTTGCCTGATGCTGGCAGCTCACTCGTCCAATTCCGAAAATGATTTAACTGGAATAGGTAGGGGATAGACAATGCTGAGCCGCTGAAATGTTTTCTTAAGAGCCTGGCCATCTGCCTTGACATATTTTTTCTCACAGTTTAAAGCCATGAAATAGTGGACGTCTGGTTGTCTATCAAACCGACCCAATTTTTACGCGTTGCGGTATTGACGGGAGGTCATCTACTTTAGTTGACCTTCCATGACGCCGAGAGCAATGAAGTATCTTTATATCAACGAAATACCTCAGTGCAAAGAGAATCTCGACTACAGCCGCTCATCATGCAAGAATGTCGGATAGCGACAGACCACCTATTCTCACGAACGCTATGCTGGTATGTGCAAACGACAGCAACGGCACCAGCGCAGATTCTTCTGCTCATCCTCCTCCTCTCTACCGGCCAAACTTCTTCAACTCCAAGTACCTCAACGGCGGGTAAACCACGCACGCAAAAGCAATCGACATCCATGCTCCAATATCGCCCCCGTATCCCCCAATCTTTACCGCAACAGGGCCTTGATACCAGACCTGATCCATCCCAACAATCGCGCCAGACCAACCAATGAGCCACGAAAGTAACGCCGCAGCCCCGATGGGAAGCCTATTCTTGTCCTCCCAGGCAGTCCAGTCAAAAGGCACGCCCCGCAGCACATGGAACAGGAGGTGCTCTTCTAGCGCAATCGTCAGCCAGGGACAGAGCCAGTAACTCATGAGAGGCAGAAAATTCTCAAAGATCTTGAACAAATGGTCGCGGCCAGCGACGGAGAGGACGAGTTCGATGATCGTGAACACGAGACACCAGATCCAACGCGGGATGGCTTTAGCGTAGCGGCCCAAAACCTGGCAGCTCAAGGCCGCGGCATATGTGCCCGGTGCGTTGTTGGCGATACTGCCCAGGGCAAGGATAACGACGCAGAACCCTCCGAAGCCGCCGAGGCGGTCATAGCAGGCTAGGAGGAGCGCGCCGGTTGAGGTGTTGTAGGCGTCGCTCCAGGCGGGGGTTGTGGCCACCCCGGTCGCGATGCCCACGCCGACGAGGTTGACGAAGATGAGCGACGTCCACGTGCCTGCCCAGGTCATCAGGAATGTGAGGCGCCGGCTCGTATTGGTGGGGTAGTATACGTAAAAGTCGGCGCCGACGGCGGAAAACCCGATGACGATGGAGAATTGGAGGGCGAAGAAGGAGCAGCGGTTGGCGGTGATTGTGCCAGCGGGACCGACGGATGGCAGGGAGGTGTTGAAGTTGTGGCCGGCGGAGCCAATGAGGACGAGGAGGGCGAATATTTGCGGTATCCAGGCGTATCTATCCTGCTGTGAGCTTTTGGTTCCTTCGTTTTGATTTGGGGAAGAGTGGCAAGGGAGCGCACCTTTCGTATGTGTGGAGGATGGCAATACCAAAGATGGCGATCAAGCCAAGGCAAAGAGCGCTGATGACACAGCCGACGGCGATGCTCAGGCCCGCGCCATTGACGGCTGAGAACATTTGTCCGGCGATGATGGATCCAATGATACCCCAGCCCAACTGAAGGATTATATTGAGAATACAGGTGATCTTGGACGGCCAGTATCCCATGAAATATCGACCGAGGATCTATTAAGCATGTAAGCACCATATCCAATCAGCAAACGAAGTCTCTACTATTATGAACGACAGTAGGATATGCATTCCGTGGGCAGACATACCATGGTTCGATTTCCGCTTTGCGGACCGAATGTGCCAGTATAAGCTGGTCCACAGGATGAGAGAGCGTTGGCGAAGATGACAATGCAGACGCAATCCACCCAGCCGAGATTGAAGACCAGGGGCCCAAGAAACCCAACGACCAGGTTGGTCGCCGCCACGTTTATACTGAACCATAGCACGAACATCTGCAGATACCCCATTGAGCTCCCGCCATGCTTCTCTTCCGGAAGTACACGCGTGATGCCGCGAGCTTCGAGGCCGGCCAGGCCTTCTACTTTGGCGTTCCATCTCGCGAGCCTGCCTTTGAGGAGGACGGGTGTGGGAGGGATGTCATGATAGTCTGGAGAGCTGAAGGAGTTTTTGGTGTTGTCCCCGGGGCTGTCGCTGCCAAGGCTGGAGACATTGATTGCGGAGTCTTCCAGCTCGCCTCGTTTCTCAACGTCGGTTTCGGGGATTTGGTGGGCGCCGGGATGGTTAAGGGGATTCATGATGAGGAAGGAGAGGGATCGGAAATACTCCACTTTACTTGTCGACGAAGTGGTAGGGACTTGTTCTTAGAGCTTGTAAAGAGTTCATTACCATTACAGAGAGGGCTCGAACAAGGGAACTGAAGATGAGAAGGAAGAGACAAAAGTCATGAAACGTGGGGACTGTGGAGGACCGCAGAGGCCGAGACCAAGTGTTTTGGAGCTTTGGCATTATGGTGTTTGGCACCGGCATGCACGAACAGCAGTAGCTGCGCGCCATGCATACGTTAAGGTGTAAGGTACATATTACCTTGCTACCGCATAATCTGGCATACAAGAACGCAATCTTATACGACTTCTGCGGTCTCTTGGCTCAACTAGAACCACAAGATGTGGGGAAATACCTCTTGTGCAACCGCCACATCACAGCTACTGGTGTCGCCGAGAAACATTAAAATAGTTCTACGGTTTATAGATGGTAGACGGCGCACAAACTAGACGAAAATGAGGGGCCAGGTTTGATCAGCCAGACTTCGGTACTCCGTAATCCGCGTAGATTGGACTTTGCAGACCACCAAATTCGAAGCCGGAATCTGTTTTGAAAAAAAATAGTCAGAAATCAACTCTCATATACTCAAGGTTGTTAGTCACTTAGCTCGCAGACGTTTGATACGAAGATCTGATCATGCTTTCAAAGACTGACGGACATTTCGACGGGACTTTGCGACTTCGATGGCGAAACATGGAGGATCCGCATTCGAAATCGATAAACTTTTCAAACCGAAAGAAACACGTAACTCCGCCGTGTCCGGCCAGGAGCCAAAAGAAAACCATATCATACGCAATTCCACCTTTATCTCTTACTAGCCGCAGTTTTATATGGGATTACGCTACCTTACTGTACTCTAATCTTTGGTGCGTAAGGTAGGTACCTACCTTCGAAAGAGTGGAGGGGGGGATTGAACCCTGGATGAGGTAAGCTGGGGGGGGTGGGGGGGCGGGGGAGGGGGGAGGGGGGAGGGGGGATTGTCCAATCGATTATTTGGCCAGCAGAGGGCGGACACCAGTCGATGCTGCCAACTGTGATCTGTCAGGGAAAAATGATCCTACCTTACGGCCGGCCTGTCACAAAGGCTGTACCCGCAAGCTTGCTAAGTATGTAAGGTAGCGTGGCAAATACTACGGTACTTTTAGGTTCTCAATTCCGGGTATTCCGTATGTTGTTACGACCTGATCACTTGACAAGAAGAATTCGGTTTCAATTTCTCGTGGCAGTTCAAGCTTTGAGAGGAAATCGCATGACAGCTTCGTGTACTGATGAGAAGAAGGGGGAAGTCGAGTTTGGATGGATGGATGGATGGATGAGTTGATGTGGGTGGATAGATACTGTATTTTGTTTGATGGACGATCACAGTAATTGACCAAGTGATATCAGCATACTCTCTCTATGGGGAGCTAGATGAGGTGCCAAGGTAGGTAGCGACGACTCCAACGCCCCCCGAATATCCGCAGTGGAAGTGGATAATGTGGAATGCCTTTGACTTTACGGAGGTAGCTGTGGTGATACTCGCTTTGGCGGAAACGTTCAACCCTTATTGGTTGAGTTGGTGATCGATAGGAGGTACTGAAGTACTTAAGCTAAGTGTGCACAGACTAGCAGCCAAGGGACCGTCTTCCGTCTTCGGGATCGTCTTCCCCGTTGTCGGGACACGTCGACCAACATTCCGAGCCGCGCTAATTCTCGAAGCCAAGACTAAGGAATGTCAGGGTAAGGTACCTAAACTGTTCATGGAAGGCTTTTGAGACTCGAGACAAGTCGTAGCTTGCTGATGCGCGATTGAAAAGTTTCGTTGCGGCGAGTTCAGTACTGGTCGATGTGTTCTTTGAACTGGTTGGTCATGCTGATACAGATAGATATTAACATGTTAGGATAAGATATCTCGGAGGTAAGTTAGAAGCTCCCAGAGATGTCCACGTAAGGTACCAGTACTTTAGCGTTTCGCAACTTGGACATGGACGGAGTTCCGCGCTAGACGACGCTGGCTTTCTGGTTTCCGCTTTCCGGTTTTCCCCACTGGGTCAGTTTACCTTAGCTTGTGAGCTTCTTCCGTTTCCGTTTTTAGCGCTATCACCTCCCATTCATGGCTGTACTAAACCGTAATCTGCCAACACTGGGAAAAAGGCAGCGTAGCGATTTCTCGCCCACTGTGATTCACACCGAGTCGGAGAGACGATTGTTGATCGAAGCAACAGTGGCAAGGATCCCATCCAACATCCAATATAAGGTACTGTGATACCTTCTCAGCAGGGGGCGCGATCATCATCCCTGCATCCCTGGTGAAGGCTGACCCGCACGGACAAATGATCTGAACTCGAGTCTATCTCAGCACGCTCAGGTACTCGATATGGATAGGGGACTAGGAATGGCGAATATCTATGTATCTACAAAGATGCCTTCCAACCAGGCCTCACCCGCCCTTCTCTCTGTTGCATACTTCATCACTCTCCTACCATCTCGAAAACGCTGTACGGGAATTCCCCGGTGAAAACCAATCAATTCAACCAGTATCCACCCATGTTACCCTGAAAGCATTCATCGCGTCTTGTTCGCAGACTCCACTGCCTTCCCAGCGCGCGTGGCATACTCCGCCGTCACCATGGCGGCCGGAGATTCGATAACCACTGAGTGCTGGGTGCTCCTGGTCGTCGTCTTCTTCGTATTTGTATGCAGAATGTACGTTTCCCCGTTCAACCATCCTTCCAAGACAACACCATCATCCCCTCCGCACCCAGGAGAAACCGTCGGCTAATAAACTATGATTGCTGCAACAGAGTCTCGCGCAGGATACTGCTCGGTTCATTCAAGAAGTTCCAGATTGATGACTATCTGATGGGCTTGGTCATCGTACGTTTTGATCCGCTTCTCTCTTTCGAACGATGAAACTGCTCATGTTGAACGGCTGGCTGATCGTCTACATGTATGATAACAACAGTGTTGCTTCATTATTGTTGTCGTTTCTATCTACACGAATATTATCTGGGGCAACAACTACGTGACTGCAGACCAAGTGGCAGGCTGGACCAAGCAGCAATTTGACGAGGCGATTTTGGGGTCCAAGTGGGCGATTGCCATGGAGGTTTGCAAAGTCTCCTGCGTCTGGGGCTGCAAGGCTTGCCTGCTTATACTCTATTCCAACATGACGTGAGTCTTCCCCTTGTGCGACGAGATCGGACCATATATGCGGGACTTGGGCGATTGGAAGGCACCAACAGCGTCCTGATGACAGCCGTTGGAGGGGGAAAAGATGAGAGAAAGTAAAGAAGCATTCTGACATCTCTACAACGATTTAGGAAAGGATTGCCAAAGTACCATCGTGCGGTCATGATAGTGGCCGGGTACGTAGCTCTTGGCTACGTCGTCGTCATAATATGCTATTTCACAGTTTGGTGTCGTCCGTTCCAGAGATATTGGGACATGATTCCACCTGATGCAGAACATCGTATGATCCTCTCTTTCCCCTGGGCCCCTTCTTCAAGAACTAGCGAGCAGCGAACCACTGATATCTCTCGATCTCAACAGAACAATGCGCCACTTACAGGAGCCACATGATCAACGATGCTTGTTGGAACATCTCGTCGGACGCAGTCATGTTGTGCCTGCCTATCCCACTCGTCCTCAAGGCACAAGTGCCCCTTAAGAGGTAGCATCCTTCCCTCTGGATCCTCATTCAAAATCACCGGCCAGTCCTAATCTCTACACAGGAAGTTAATTCTCGTGGGCATCTTTAGTCTCGGTGGTCTGGTAGTAAGCATCCCCATTGCTTGTTCTGTCGCTCTCCCCCTCTTGAACCGGATCTTCTAATCCGAATCGCCTCGTTACAGATCCTCTGCGCACTTCTCAACCGCATCGAAAACTTCACCGCTCCTTGGGGCTCCCTCATCTACATGAACTGGTACGCTGGCGAAACGGCAACTGCTGTGATCGTCGCCAACGTTCCTCACCTTTGGCCACTAATCTCCCGCATCTTCCACCTTGGCGCCTTCAAGCAGCCCACCATCGGAGGTAACTCGAATCGATACCCTCTCAAGTCTCGCAGTGGCGTCGGGCCCAGCACTGTGCGTCGACGCAACTATGATAAAGATGGGTACATCCGAAGTGAGAGTGAAGAGCGCATTGCGACTGGGGATACGCAGTGGGGACATGGCAAAAAGAGTGGGAGCGAGGGAGATCTTGAGCTGGGGGGTTATTCGGTTACGGTTGCAGCCGATGGTGAGCGGGATGCAGAAGAGTTAGCTTGGAATGACAGGCCTGTGGATCATAAAGATCAGATCATCAAGACGGTGCAGATAAAGTAGTTGACTAATGAAGGTTGACCGCATGTATGACAAAATTACATTTCGCGAAGAGGGATGCAGGCACGAGGTGAATCGAGTGGTTGTTGTACCGCTTTAAATAGATGATCTATACACCAAGAGGTGGGAGACGATACGGACTCTTCCACATCCTTGTTCGATCCTTATGAGGTCGCTCGCAGTCAACATAGAACTGGATTTAGAAAGTAATCTGCAGCAGGCTTTACATGTTTCTTGTCTCAAGGTAGACGCTATCAAGTCCGCGGCAAGCGCTCGCACAAAAACTGAAATACAAGCTTTTCCATTCATAGCCTAATGCAAGATAAACATCTGCAACTACGTAGAGACCAAAGAGTACATGTTCTGTTAGCATCACAGGTCGATAACGACGCCAACGATGTTATGCGCCTGGTCGTTGAAACAGTCGATCAGACTACGCGACAGCTTTCGCATGTGGCAATGAACCTGGCCCAACCAGTACGCTCTCAAAGCATCTACGACTCTTTCCAGTTATTATTCACTTTAGTACTGCCATGGCTGAGCTTGGGCCATTTCTACCTGTGGGTCTCAGGAACGAGCCTACTCATGAACTGACTGACTAACTACATAACACAGAACGAGTCAAATCCAGTATTTCTTTCAATTCTTGTCCTTCTTAGCATCGTGCCTTCATCTTTCGTTACTCTATGATTTCTATCGTACACTGAGTGACCAATGCTTTATCAAGTACAAGCATCTCCAAGCAAAAAGTATCTCTGATCAGTCCAAACCCAAGATCGACATTTTCCCAAGTCTGCATTACTCATGAACATCAATACGTACTCCTATGCGTTCTTTCCTCTGGTCATTTTATATGGGCGGTCTAGGAAGAAGCGCGTCGGCGTTTGGTACGGCATGCACCTTCTCGCAGTGTTGCATCTGCCATCTTCAGCTGCATTAGCGTGTAAGCCGCTCGCGCTTCCTTCGTCAAGGCCGCAGGCTTCTTCCTTCGTTTTGGCGCCACGGGAACTTCCACCGACGAATCGGGGGACGAACTATCTTCGTCATAATCCTCATCTCTCTCCGACAGATTGGTTTTCACCAATCCGCTTTCCTCGCTGCTCGAGCTATTTTGCGAGATATTGTCTTCGGAAATTGAGGCAGGAGTCATGGTTTGCTTAGGAGAGGGTAATTGAAACTGCGGTGTATTGGCAGAGCGCGGGGTGTTCAAAGCCGTCCATTTGAAATTAAGAGAATGTGGAGGAGAGAAAAGGTATTTATCACTGCGGTCGGTGTCTGTACTGTACTCACTTTCAATGTCCATGTCCTTGATTGCTTTGTGTCGGAGGGATTTCGGCGTCCATCCAGGATAGCTTGTCTGCGATGCTGGCGTCTGGGGACTGCTAGCTAACGATGCCTCCCTTGAAAGTGCACGAAAGCCACGAGCTGCTTCGGTGCATTGCCGTACGATGCTGCGGTTGATAATCATACGGCCGAAGCTTGGGTCCTCAGGCCTGATACATAATGAGAGGAAATCCACACCGAACACAGGCGTCAGGGCGTATCGGATGTGGTAGCAGAATGTGGCAGCCACTGCTTTTGCCGCCTCATATGGCATCCAGTATCCTACGCTAGTCAGCCGCGTATCACTATCTCGAGCCGTGCGATACGGACCTTGTGCAGCAAGTGCGCCACCAGTTATGCTATGACAGATATCACGAAGGCCAGGATTCGAATTGAGCATTTTTGCCGGCGTTGTCTAGGGTTGTGTCAGGACAAATGGCCGATATAGAACAAGAGGCGACTACAAACCTTTGAGTATTTGCAACACTTGAAGAAGGGTGTAATCCGGACCAGCCCGATGTTGTAGTCCCACATAACAGTGTATTCTCGATCGTCATCCGGTGCTCTAAAAGTGTACTGAAAGACTGAGCGGTGTCGTCAGCGCTGTTCTCTTCTGAGACCTTTTCCACCTTGCGTGAGGTGAAATACCTTCGAAGCTCTCCCTGCCAGTCTTCTCAAGGAAAGATTTCTTGTCGCTGTTATACGGAATATGCCTGCAGTAATCGGCGATGTGACCCATTGGAAAGACTCGAAATCTCTCATGCTGTGCTGCAATGCCGTCGGTTTGGATCTCGCATGGTTGATACCTTATCTCGCCCTTGGTTTTCCCTTTGGCGAAGATTGCAGCATCCTTGGACATCTTCTGTTTCTTGGTAGGCGGTAGCGGCGGTGAAGGACCCGGAGTGTATCTGCTTGAGCAAGGACTTGGGAAGTCCCGATAGCGCTCAAAAGATTGAGGGATCGGATTTAGAAGCGACGCAACAGAAACCATGGCGGTGCGTTGAAGATGCGCCGTCCCACAATAGACGGCTGTGAATGATTTGGTCTCGGGTGAAAAGTCTGTGAAGAAGGTCTGGCACTACTTGTGTTTCTAGGGAAGACAATAAACGTTAGAAGCTTGATCCACGGATGGCATATGAAAATCGTTTTCGAAGATGGGTTCAACGTTTTATTATGCTGGCAAACACAGCACTGAGCGTAGCCCTAGAGTTTGAGCTCCACTACTATGGCCAGCTAGACAACGAGTCAAAGACCTCTCAAGCCAGATGCATGTTCTGCTTCTGGAAACTAGCCTGTGGCAGTCCTTTCGGTCCAAGCGCAATGGAAGAAGGCAGAAGGAAGAATCGAGACGCAGCCCACCGTTGAGATCCTTTGTTGGTGAATGTGCAGATTTATGCAAGTTCGTGATAATGTTAGAGAGACGAACGATACGGTGAAGGAAGATATTGCCGGGTTGGCGAAAGAGATCCACGTCTGTTTGTCTTTAGGGTTGAAATGCCAGGCTTAGCGTCAGATCTGGTTCTTATCGAGGCAGCCTAACAGTAAAAAGAAAGACAGCGGTGAAGCAAGCGGAAGATGATGGGGTCCGGCTCACTCGATTAAGGAAATCAGCCTGCCTTATATGTGTTCGAATTCCTGCTTGATGCGACTTCCTGCTCACGAAGTCCGAGATCTATTATAACTTATATGTTGCGATGAAACCCGCAATCCACGGCTCTGATCGAAATGGGGTCGTCCACGGAGATGGGCCGTGAGGATTACGGCTATCTTCCAGCGTCTGAACAAGCATCCCCACATGCCGGCATCAGCATGAAGCCTCAGAGAAAGGACTAAATCGAGGTACCCTGGCAAATGTTTCACTTAACCCAGTATCTGTCCGGACCCGTAGGCTCAGACTTGCTACGACACGTAGCTGGGTTCTTCGATTGACATGGTCAGCTTCAAACCAAGTACGTGTCCAATGAGTATGCTTAGTCAAGTGACTTTGGCAGCAGATCAGAATTCGCCTGAGTGTCGTGACGCCGCGTGAATTTGTCTACGCTGTTTTCTTTCCAGCCTTAGTATAAGAAAACATATCGAACAATTTTCCCTCGATTGGAGGTGTTGGCTGGTACTTCGTCCACTCGGGTAGGTGCACGCAGCGGCTATGGAAAACCACCGATGCCGAGACAGGCAGAACAAAGAAGCGTGATCTCTACTTTGGGTGGATTGATAAAGAGACTCGATGCACATATGCCTGACCATAGTGGCCTAAACAACGTCTGCCATGTCACGTTCACACCTGACTTTACAAGGTAGTCAGTCCATCATATACGGTTTGATATTCGCAGAATGATCAGAACAGCAGCAGGATAGTGGGAAGCGGAGTCCAAACCCCAAGTCACTGCACACCTTGCCGGTACAGAAGATTCGTTACGTTTTGACGATACATTGTGCCTACAGCTATCTTCCCACCGCATCCATCTCCTAGGAGCCAACCTTGGCTGCAAGTATCCGCGCTCCCTCTGTCTCATTAGGCCAAGAGCAGTAAGCGTAGCAACCGCACACAAAGAGTTCTGCGGGCCAAACAACCTTAGTCTGAGCCGTCTAAAGAAGAACGTCCTGCATTAGCTTTGCATGTAGGGTGAGAATCAAAAGGCATGGAGCCATGAGTATGGAAAGGGATCGTGCAGGAATTTGGATTCTAGACGGCTTCTGGAAAATCCGCAGAAGGTTTCCCCTCAACAATGTGCCGTCAAAGATTAGCGGAATTGCGCTTGCGGGTTCCATTGTCGTTGGAGACGACGCTCAGGGGGTCTGACTGACCAAGGACGATTGTTGGAGAATGGTCCCGTGTTGAACCCTGATTTCTTCCAGAATCAGCGTCAATACCACCTACTGTGCCTCTTCTTTCGGGTCCAGTCAGAGATCCCGTGATGTCTGAAAGCCGTCTTTCTCAGGTAGCTCGGACGCTTCCTTGGTGCGTAGTGGATCGTAAAAGCATCGGCACTGACGAATAGCAAGGGTTTTTTAAAACTACCTGATGCTTCTCCTAAAGCCATTCTAAGAAAAGGTTGTCACTGAGACCGTTGTGGTCCATCTACTACGAATTGCAATCAGCTTTCTAGGAGCTAATGTCCAGCGTATCTGAGGTCTCCTCACCCTGACACTTTCGGAACGCTCCCAAATACTTTTATCCAATCCAATTGCTGTCCTACCACACCATCACTTTGCTTTAAGGTTTAGCTGCCGTTTCCAACCTGCATTACTCAGTGACACCGCAGCCTTTACTTCACATTCCCCAGGGGGACGCTTCACCATCGCGCTCTCTCATCGAATCGGAACAAATGGCTGCTTTGCCTGATCAGAACGAAGGCTTGGATCGCACGTTTCGATGCATCTTGCCATATCTCTTCCAAGATTTTCTGTAATGCCTCCAATTCCCATGACAATGCCATTCTTCCCATCTCCCACAGCTTTCCGTACCGAACCCTTCCTTTCCGCCTTTTTGAATCTCCTCAGTTTTCCCAAGCGAGGTCACCGATGTACACTACAGTACCGTTCCATACCCAGGAACCTCCAAATCTTTCCAAGCGAGGTCACCGCAGCCTCTCCGTATTGAGAAACCACGTTTTCCAGGAGGCGAGGTCACCGAATCCACTTTGGTCCCCTCCCTTCTGGCCGTCGTCCCAAGCAACAACACTTCATCGAGAAAACAGCTGCAATCGCCGGCTAGCAATCACATACATCCACTTCCGCGCACAATAATCGTTCCGCCATTCTTGGTGCTCATACATCCAGTCGTTCGCCGTACTAACTACGCTATAGTATAGCTTTGTGACAACGCCATGGTATACCCGAGTATTGATGCCGTCACTTGTCCGATACCCCTGCCTTATTTGGGAGTCTTGCAGATTAGAGAGTGTCTGAGGGAAAGTCTTGACGAGCATGTGTTCCGGTCAGTCATTGAAGCGGCCCGGTTCCGATCAGGGTTAACCCCTCTTGAGGAATCGTGCATGAACTTGTGGCGCTGCTCGACCTACAGCAGCATGAAGGAACAGTGGCTGGTCCAGTGGTCAAACAATTCCCTTATGCCCCATTGTCAACCGCCAGTTACAGGAAACCTCAAGCAAACAATGTCCTGACACAAACGGCGGAAACAGCATGGAATGACTGATTCAGTAATTGCTCATCGTCATGAGTCCGAATCCGGAGCCGGCCATGGGAACAAGGATGATATGATTCCCAACATCGATGGTGGTTTGCATAGATCTTTCAATGTGGTAGTACTTGTTATTACCCTGGGGTTCCTGGGGCAGTAGGTCTTTGTCATTTAGACGCTTTAGGGCTCTGTTCTTTCTCATTCAACAAGACCTAGAGTCTAGAAAAAGTGGCTATAGGAAACAAGCACTCACTCTCATGTACTTTCGTGCTGAGACTTGGGCTAAAAAGACCCCCATAGCTCAGCACTGCCATATATGCTCGTAAGCCTCTCAGCACAGCCTTCCACAAACATTCCAGCCGAGATAATTATCGATAGCACCGCCCACCGCAGTCCGAGCCTCAATAGAGTCATGAGTTATTGGATAATGCCTACGCCTACAAACAAGGCATCAGCCAATTTCTCTGTATTATTTGGTGAGCAAATATGCAGCAATCATGATTGAAGGGAGATGTGGGATTTTGCCCTCTGTCATTAATTCCTCGGAGACTGGAAAGATATCCCAAGACCAGGGTAATGCGGTCGATCCGTGTCTAAGAATACTCTCAACATTGATGTCTTTGCAGATGGAGGCGAAAAGTCGTCCTGGGAGCTTGGTCCTAGGAGCTTAGAAAATTGAATTAGCATACATGAAAGCGACAACAGCGAAACACAAGCTATGGACGACAACTTCTCCCATTCCCAAGATGCTTGCAATTCTAACGAACTCTTTTAATTGAAAAAACTTTGTTTGACAATCAAGCCAACCCGGAAAGACGCGCTTGGGAAAATCAAGTGTATGCAGGAAATCCCAACATCTCCATACCACGAGTCTCATCTCCCCAGGACAATAATTAACCATCCAAAAGCATAACATACCCTTCAAAAGACCGAGACCATCTCCCTCGTCAAGGCTTCAACCAAACAAATCAAACAGACCTATCGATTTAACGTAATACAAACCTAAGATATCCGCACATTCACCATCCATCCATCCTCTCCACTCTCTCCACCTACACCTCTCCAACCCCCCCCCACATCCATCCACACCAACATCCAACATCCCCCCCTCCTTCCTCCTCCTCTAAACATCCCCCCACCCCCCCAATCCCACGCATCCCAACCAACCCCCCGCTAGCAAACCTCAAAAACATTAAAAAAAAACCCCCCCTCCTCACAAAACACTCCCCCCCCCCTAACTCTTCCGAAACCGAAAAAAACTCCGCCACCTCTTCCCCCCCCCCAAAAAGCGATCGGAACCGGGGATGGAAAAAAATCCAAACGCAACGTTTTACATAATGCAGGCTGGCTACAGTGGGCTACAGTGGCTACAGTGATCTTCTTACATAGGTAAGATTATCCACCCTCGTTGCGCAAAATATAAAAAGATGCGCTGAAAGAAGGGGGGGGGGGGGGAGTTGCTATATAAGATAGGTTAGGGGGGGTGGGGTGAGGTGAGATGAGGTGAGGAAGGTGAGGAAGGTGAGGTGAGGAAGGTGAGGTGAGGGGAGGTGAGGTGAGGTGAGGTGAGGTGAGGGGAGGTGAGTGTCTGATCCACTACATACTACCCAACGTATTGAATCTTTTAAGTTTTTTCATTTTTAGAGAATTGAGATAACTTGGGGGGATTTGGGTTGGGGCGCGGGAGGTGGGTTTGTAGACAGTAGACAGTAGACAGTAGAAAGTAGACAGTAGACGGTTGAGGGGTGGGGGTGGGGGTGATTGAGAAAGCAAAGGGTGATTGAGAAAGCAAAGGGGGATGGATGGATGGATGGATCTGAAACTGTTTAGATACATACAGCAAGCAAGCAAGCAGCAAGACACGACCCTGCAAACTACTGTAGAATATAAGAATATGACGGATTGCATATTATGTACAACCATAAAACCCCCCCCTGGCAAAAGAAAAAGCACACAAACCTTCAACAACGCTCGCTACCCTATTACCGCTCATTGAAGTGCAGGAACGTTACACCCCACCCTCACTCAATCACTATCCTCCGTCTCAAAATCCCTCGTATCACCCTCACCCTCCTCCTCTTCACTCTCATCATCCAGCACCCACGCCTTCCTCGCCCCCGCTGCCGCAGCCGCCCGCCTCGACGGCCTCGCTGCAACAGCCGGCGCTGCTTCGTCGTCGTCTTCGCTGTCGTCACCGTCATCCAGAAGCTCATTCGCAACTTTCTCAATCTCATCGTCGTCCTCGTCGTCATCGTCGAGGACGGTTTTCTTGTTCCGGGCTTGCTTGGCCGCATACGCTTTCGCCGCTGGGCTCAAGGGTAGTTTCTTCGGTGGTGCTGGGGCGGGTTTGGGGTCGGGTTTGGGGGCGGGCTTGGCTTTCGCTTTTGGGAGTTCTTTCGGCTTCGCGGCTGGCTTTTTCGGTGGTGCTGCCGCGACGGCGCCGAAGTCGTCGTCGTCCATGTCTACGTCGTCATCATCAGAGAATACCATCGCGTTGGCTGTAACCGTGGTTCCCTTCTTCGCTGGGACTAGTTTCGAGTAATCTGTATCGTCTTCATCAAAGTCCATCGCTTGCTTTGCCGACGATGACTTTTTCGGTAGTCCCGCGCTACTCCCCGGCCGGGACATGCTGGTGGAGAACAGCGGTCTCGAGTTGGATGACTGATCTGCAGATGCATTCCCAATACCCTTGACCATCTTGCCTACATCGAAAAGGAGGTCGTCGCCATTTGAGTCGTCCGAGTCGCTGAGGATATTGTATTTGACGGGCTTGGTCGCAGCGGCGCGGGGTTTCCGGGAAGCTGCCGTAGGTTTGAGAATCTCCTCGTCACTCTCGTCTTCGGATTTGGGGATGTTCCGCGGTGCGGATTTCTTGGTTGTAGCTGTTGCGGCTTTAGCTTTTTGGAAAATCGGGGCGATGGGAGGGTCGGAGCCTAGGTCAGAGGGGCCGTCGACGTTCATCCAGATGTCGTCAGATGCCTTTTTAACAGGTTGAGCGACCTCGATAGCTTTTGGGGCCTCCTTTTTACCCTCGATTGTAGCCTTTGGTGCCTTGGGCACCTTCGGCTTTGGCTGATTTGCTTTCGCTAGCGGTGAAAGATGTGAAAGCAAGCCCTGTCTGGGCTGTGTATGTTTGGTCACGGCAGGCTTACTTGCAGCAGGCTTCTTGGTAGGTCCTCCAAAATCCGAATCGTCTGTACCGTCACTTTGAGCTTTGCGTTTCCTCCCGCCAGCGCCCTTGCCAGCACCAATTTTCAGCTTCCTCGATTCTCGACGACCCAAACTTGCGATTTTCTTGTGGCGCTTATCTTCATCTTCGAGCTGGAATCTCCATTCGTTGATAAACTCGTCTAGGTCACGATTCCAGAGGTCCTCCTTCGAGAGCTTGATCAATATGTCGATTTCAATTTCTTTATCGCCAATTTGGTGCAACAACTTCTCGACTCGCTCTTTGGTCAACGACCAGATAGGCATCTATAATATAATTAGTTCTGTGAAACGCATGTTTCGCGACCTTGTCACTTACACCCAAGAGGTAGTCGTAAGCATTTGCCCCAGTCTCAATATCTGCCTCTATTTCTTCATCGTTGTCTGCAATTGGTTCAAGTTCGCCTTCTTTAATGGCATCCTTAACCTTGGGGAAACCCTTGAAGCCTTTTTGCTTTAATTCCGCCACTAGGTCAGTCTTCCTCTTCTTAAACACTACAAGCTTTCCATCGACAATCATTTGAACGAATCGTGCTTGATTAGTCCATTTCTCAAGCTCTCGGTGCATCTCCGATAGTTGATATGCCTGCACAGCGTTAGTGGTATTCCTTATTGGAAAACCTGAATGTGCCCACCTTTCGTTTCTCATAGAACTTGATGCGAATGCCGTAGAATTCCTTCATGATATCTTCCACAGTGGCATATTTCGTGATCCTTCCTTCCGCATCAAACGCTACAAGATTTGATGTTGCTATTGATCTGGACAGCTTGAACTTCTCTTCCAAACCCTCTTCAACCGCAGCTTTCATATGCTTTTCTTCCATCCGTATGACAAAGTGCACCTGCTCGTGGGTATTGTAATCATCGTAGTCTTTTACGAAAGCCGGCACTTTCTCCGCCTTGATGATCTCAACGATCTTATCTTTGAAATCCTGCGTCCACATACGTATTGGAAGCTCTGTGATTTCTACTTCGTTCTCGCCAGTCTGCTTGATGATACCGCTGAATTTGTATCGGTCAGGAGCCATTTGAGTTACGTTGCCCTTGAAGTCGCGGAACCAAGGCGTCATGGGCTTCATCGGCTCACCAGCCATCAGGAGCCTCAGATTGTCCACAATGTCTTCAGGATTGTAATTGGGTATAGATGTGCTCCACCCAGTCCCAATTCCATCAGCACCGTTTATCAAGACCATTGGAACCACCGGAACGTATGTCTCAGGCTCAATAGTATGTTCATCGTCAGTGTTGTAGGTTAAGAGAGGCTCATCTGCGGAATGGAAGATTCGCCTAGCAAATGGCGAGAGACGAGTGTATATGTAACGAGCGCTGGCGCAGTCGCTACCTCCTTGAAGTCGACTTCCAAAGTTTCCACTGGGTTCGAGACAGTTGATGTTGTTAGATCCAACGAAAGTCTGAGCAAGGCCTACGATTGTTGACTGAAGCGAAGTTTCACCGTGCTGGTATGCTGTAAGACCCAGAATCGACCCCGCAAGCTCGACGACTTTCATGTCCTTCTTTAGGTTGCGCTTGAAACATGTGAACAGTACCTTTCGCTGGCCAGGTTTTAGCCCGTCAACAACAGATGGAATAGAACGCATATTGTCGGCCATGCTGAAGAGGATGAGCTCCTTGTTGACAAAGTCCGTATATGTGACGTCTTTCGTAGAATGATCAAGATAAGTACCAGGCTTGAATTGGCGGAGCCATTCCTTCCGTTCATCAGCCTTCTTCTTTGAGAATGCAAGCTCAATGAGCTCTGGCTCGTTATCTTGTATGACGTGGAACTCCTTGAGGTGCTTGTCTAAGTCTCGGAAATAGACCTGAGCATCTTCTGTCGTGCTTGTGCCCAAACCCTTGTAGTACTTGTGTTCCCAGCCATGCTCGTGCTTATGTTGCTCCTTCCAAAATTCGTATTCAGGCATCGTAAAAAAGGACTGGGACTGCTTGGGACGCTTTGGGTTCCCCTTGTAGGCCTTGACAATGGGTGTGATGAATTCGACAAGAAATTCGGGGATCTTGAGTAGACTTGGAAATTGTACCTGGAGAAAGTTTATGAGTAACCCTTTGATATGGCTTCCATCGTGATCTTGATCCGTCATAATCATTAGATGTCCGTAGCGGAGGCTTTTACAGTCCGTATAGTTTGTCTTGTGTTTTAGCCCAAGGAAGTTCTTGATATTCTGAATCTCCGCATTTTTGGAAATCTGGTCCACTGACGCGTCTCGAACATTTAGTATTTTACCACGAAGTGGAAAAACACCAAACAAATCCGGAGAGACGACAGATCGACCCGCTATCGCCAGCCCTTTGGCCGAGTCTCCTTCGGTTAGAATCAAAGTACATCGGTAGCCATCCTTGGTTCCAGCCTTGTTGGCGTCTGTAAGCTTAGGATTGTCCATACGACTGCGGCGGTTTCCATCGCTTTTCTTGAGTATCTGGTCTGCTTTCTGCTGCGCAAAGTGCAGAATGTTGTTTACTACTTCTGTCTTGGCAATCTTCTTCAGGAAGTCATCGCTGACAGAGCATTTGCTACCGAATTGAGTGTGCTTGGTAGTCAGTTGCTCTTTGGTTTGAGACGTAAAGGCAGGATTGACAATCAAACAATTGACGAAGAGAAAGATGTGGTTCCGAACTTGATTGATTTTGAGCGCAGCGCCTCCTTTGTTTTTCTTCTTGACAATGTCCATAAGTTTTGTGCATATCTGGTCTGCAATGTAGTTGACGTGGGTGCCTCCAGAGGTCGTTGCGATTGAATTCACGAATGATACTTGTTGAAAAGTGCCATCCGATACAGCAAAGCCAATTTCCCATCGTACGTCAGGACTCTCTGTGATGATCTCGGAAGTGTCATTGGCTGCTTCATCGCCGCGTTCTCGTTTGATAGCTTTCGTGTACATCTCCATGTACTTCTTAAAGCTATTGACTTTGAGTCTCTCGCCATTCAAGTAAACCTTTACGCCTCTGCTAGTACCTGCCAAATCGAAGACTCTTCGCTTTACCAAGGCTTCGAAATCGTCATCCATGCCGGTCATCTTGAATTTCTTAAAGTCGGGTGTGAACGTTATCTTCGTGAAATCATCGGATTTGTTTTGTACAATAGCTGCCTTGCCCATATTACTCATGTTGTCGGTCCATGTTTGCTTGTACTTCTTCTTCGTCTTCGAGTCCGCAGTTTCCAACGTAAATTCGGTACTGTAGACGTTACAAAGCTTCGCCCCATAACCATTACGGCCACCGGTAATCTTTGCCTGATCATCGTCGTAATTGGAAGAAGTGAGCAGGTGACCAAAGATCATCTCAGGGATGTAAATGTTCTCTTTCTGTTGATGTCATTAGTAAGCTTCCTCTTAAAATCGGTCCCTATAGCATTACCTCATGGATCTCAACTGGAATACCGCGTCCGTTGTTATAGACGCTGATTTCACCTTTTTCGCGATCGACTGTAACTTTGATGGTGTCCATGTTCTTGTCCCGCTGCTTGTTATCGGCAGCATTGACTAAAATCTCGTCGAAGATCTTGTACAGCCCAGGTACAAAACTGACTTCCCGCATTTCCATGGAGTCCATCTCAGTGTTGTACACCCACATTTGCTTTTCACTCCGCTCCACAGACCCGATGTAGGTATCAGGTCGTTTGAGAATGTGTTCAAGTTGAGTAAGCTGCATTCATTGTCAGTTCACCCTACCATGTCAAATCTTCCTCATAACTCACCTTTTGGTAGGTTTCCGTGGACTTTGACCCCTTCTTCGGTTTAGGATCCTCGGCGCCATCATAACCCATAGCTTCGTTCTCAACCTCTTGAAGAGGCTTTGCAGCTGTCTTCTTTGGTGCCGGTGCCTTCTTCTGCTTCTTAGCGCTGGGTGGTGTTGCAGAAAGGAGTGAGTCCTCGTTCAACAAGGGTCCCTCAGGGTCCTCATCCTCATCCTCCGTATCGGGCTTAGCTCGCTTCTTCGAGGGAGCTGGCTTCGCTTTCGACTTCAATGTAATTTGTGACGTCTTATTCCCTGGTGCTTTCGGCGCTGCTGCTGCCTTCTTGGGAGCTGCCTTGGGGGCGGCTTTGGGTTTGGCCTTGGCCTTCTACATATTAATAGATCAGTACAGCAGCTCAGGTACCAACGGGTTAGGGTAAATCAAAGGTAATACTCACAACTACTGGCGCGGGCGCAGGGGAGAAGTAATCCGAATTATCCCCATCATCGACCACCGACTCTACCATAGAAGAATCCATATTCGCAGACAGACTCGCGTACTTTTTCTTGCCCGTGTACTGATGACGGCTGAGCCTCTCTACTCCGATCTCCCGGTAGAATCTCAATTGAGGGCGACCATATTGTGTTCCAAGGAAAATGTGGGCGAGTGTCGCACCTGGAGAGATCAATTTGGCGGTTCGCATCAGTTTGTTTACCTACGTGACACACAGCGCGTACCTCGGGTAAGGCTCAGATAGGCTAACTACCTTAGTCCAGGGGTCGCCTAGGTAGTCAGCGAAGCCACTAGCGTTATAACTTATACGTATCTTCCATATCTCCTCAAATCCAGAACGAGCATGGTACTCTGACAAATATGACATTACCGAACGGTTTAAAAAAGGTATGATGTCCCACTAAAAAGAACAAATGCGAGCTGGAGTCATGAGGTCACTGGTACAGCCTTTACTGTCATCCTACCACTTTCAGGAGACGCTTAATGTGTCCGCCTTATAAACTTATCCCATGTGCAGAGAGGAAGAAGTGTGATATTTTAGAGCATTCACATTGAAGTCATCCCATTCGAATACACTGGTTGTTTTCACTCTACATGTTTTAAATAACGGTATTCAGCTATTAATCTATCCAGCTCAAGAAGTAGACCTAACCTATTATGGGATATAAAAGACGATAAAGTCCTACGTATCAAGCAACTCAGCTATAGGATCCGAGGTACCTAGTATCTATTGGCCTCCCCCGCTGGCATAGCTGGTGAACATGGAGGCCCTTTTGCACAGATCCTGTCACTTATGAAAAAAGGAAATATCATGCAATTACCTTTTTGCTCTCTCTATTTCGGAACGTTTAAATATGATGCATCTTTTCACCCTCTGTCCAGACCCTAAAAGTCTGTCCTTTTTACTACAACAGAACACCAAAGAGACACCACAGCGTGAGTAGACTCATGTTCGTCATAATCAGCGACACATAGCCGCTTGAGATGATCCAGGGAGTAATGAACTTTGAGAATCTATAAGTCCAAACGTTCTTCTTGACGATGATGCTCACAAATATTGAACCAGAAACGGGCTTCTGGGGTCCGCGGCATATGTGGATGCCATGGATGGAAGAACAGTGCCTTGGATTCCTGCGCAGGTCCAGCCAATTATGACAATCTCCTTATCGTAAATTGTAAGCTTCTAGAACCCGTATAAGCGGAAACAATCGTGCTAGACAAAGTAGCTGAAGCAGTACATGCGTCACGACGTATTAATGGAGTATTGCATGACCGGCCTCCCAGTGTTAATAGCGCTGATTCCCAAACGCAACCACAAAGTTCCCCAACATCATGACCAAAACGAGTGAATCACACTTGGCAATCTCATCTCCGGCTCCTTAATTACCCTGTCCTGTACTGTAAGTTTCGTACTAATCTAATCACTCAGAGGCCTTGTAGTGAGTAGTCCAATCAGTGTTCGGATAATGATTGCGAAATCAAGAACTCAATGGTCTTTTGGTGAGAAGTTGTAGGCGATGCGGCAAAAGCCTCTGAGTGGCTAAGATTGGGTGTGAAGGATGATGAGGCGCTCCAAGAGACGGCGAAGGAGGCAAATTCCAAGGTCGGGAACGTGAAGAGTTTCCACGGGATCCAGAGATTAATTAGGATACTAAACGCGTACAGATTACGCTAAAAGAGTTCAAATTACCGGGTGCTTGGTATGCCCTTCCCAAGGTACAGGTCTTTCTGGGACGTGGCGGAAGATGGGAGGTCAGGAAGTCGTGGGGAGTGCGTGACTTCTCAAAAACTGCACCTTTGGCTAAGGCAAATGTGATGCCTTCCTTAGATAGACGATTTGAATGGTAATTAGTCGTACCAGCAATTTCCTCTGGATGGGCACGATGCCAACTAGTTCTAGGAAAGCCGACGGCTACCATGAGGAACGTAATGCTAGGCATTGTAGCGTTGAGCCACCCACTAGAAGTTAAGCCAGCCATTGTAGGTCGGCAGTGCTCGGAATTCTTCAGAGGACTCCACTTCCAGCAAGTCAAAAGAACAGAGATGTAGATGCATATCATTAAGGGTCCGAAGTAAAGGCAAAGTACAGGCTATTATTAAATACCCTCTCGTGCAAGAACATCACATCAGCAATGACGGTCGGCTGGATATTCTATAGATAGGCCATCAGCAGGTAAAATCGAGTAGTGACCGGGCTGCCCTGCCTCAGCCGACGCTGCTGCAATAATACCAAGTATAAACGCACCCATGGAGATTGAGTAGGACATCGCTTTTGCTCTCCATACCGGACGGAACAGCCAGATGAGGAAGCATTGGCGCTAATGCCAAAGAGCCCATACCCTGGGTGAAGGATACGGCTGTGGCACAGGTCAAGGTTGAAAACTTCCAGAAGGTGGTCCAGATCCGCGTGTATGCCCTCGTGTCAGCTCTGCGAGCTCTGGATTAGCGAATCATTGTTTTTGAGAATTCGCAACGAAGGATCGTGAGGAGCATCCGAAGGCCGCAGTACCAGCACCCCGATTTGATGTTGCAGATGGACTGATGAACCTCCGTCCCCGGCACGATTAGGACGTTCAGCTCCTGCTCGAGCTGATGCAATGTCCCTAACTGGGGCTATTAGCAATGCGCCTTCGAATTTGCGAGGAATCATACATTTCCATCATATTTCATCTTCATGCTGGGCAGTGATGGGCGTTTGCGCTAACAGGCTGTTGCCTCTTACATATGGTCAAACGTATATAGTGCCTTCAGCAGAGGATGGGGAGCCACGTAGAACGAAGGTTAAGTAGTTGGCGAATAAACTGAAGCTATTCTATAGCTACTGTGACAAGTAGTTCATCTTGCTGCGACCCTGACTGCATACGTGGAATCCCACAACTCTCTGTAGGACTGAGTTTACTTCTATCGTTGAGGTTGTTCAGTCAGGTTAACTTGTAGTGTGGGTAGGTTTTGCTGGAGCGTTTTGACTACAATTTAGAATAGCTACACCCTCAGTATAATTCAATAAAGAGTTAAAAGTATATTAGACTGGAAAGCCCTGGATTGGACTAATTCCCAAACATAGCAAGACCTAGCTACTGTGGAGGTCAGACCACTTGAAGGAGAGAACATCGGATCATGTCAAAAGTGTGCACTATATTCCCCCTAGAACCAGTGTCAAGAAGCAAAATATCGTTATCGGATTAGGAGATGTTGTCGATTCTGATTAGGGATTTTCAAGCCTCCGAACTTCCTGCAATCAACACAGGATTCGAGGGCGTCCTCTTTCCCCAACCGCTGAAAAAGCCCCCACCTGACGTGGCTGGTGGAGTGACTTTCAGGCCCTCTCGCGCCTGTCTTGCCATAGGCCCGGACATGTTTGAAGCACCGATGCTTGTGGGTTTGACGATACACGGCTCGCTGGGACTTGGTCGGTGTCCGCTGACGGTAGGAGAAGCAATGGTGCCGCCCATCAATCTTCGTAGAGAGTCCAGCTTCCCTTTGACCTCCTCAAGTTCCTGCCGTGCAACGGCCTCAGCTGTCTTCGCGTTGACGAGTTCAAGTAGAAGAGCATCCTCTGCAGGTGGCTTATGATCTTCTGTTGCGAGAACAGCTTGGATTCCGAGACTGCTGCTACGCTTTGAAAACGCGGGTGTAGCCTGCGAACGGAACGAGCCAGATCGTCCAAGCTTAAACTCGCGCAAGCCACCTGGAGAGTCTGCAGCGGGGGATGCGGCCTCAATGACAACGTCATACGAGGATCTTCGACTTTTAAACTCTTGAACCGTCTTTTCTAATCGCTGTTTGTCCATATGTGCCTCTTGCATGCGTGACCGCGTTTCTCTGAATTGCTCCAGAAGGCGGGCATTTTCCGTCTCCTGATCTGTCAATTGACGCAGCAGCTCAGCAGATCTAGTCACCTCGACCTCATACTGATCCTTCCATAGCTTTACATCCTCCCGCATCTGATGTTTGGATAGCAGAATCGAAGACCTCTTAGTGACTGCCACCGCGAAGTGTTGCGCGAGCTCGGACATGTAATCCTCGTTTTCTCTTGAGACTGGAAGGATATCAGACGTAGGGGTAGGCTCTAATGCCTGCTGTGCGTGGTCCTCTGAAATTGCGTCCAATGCGGTAGACTTCTTTGCTTGCTCAAGAAATCGCTGAACAGCTGCACGATCTTCCTCACGCTCTTCGCGCTCCTTCTGTAGCTCGCTGGCTAGAAGCGTCTGCTCTCGTTGCATATCACTTAAAGCAGTAAGAAGATCTTCAATTTGGTTGTGGAGGTTCTTGTCCGTGTTCGAGACGCCTACGGAGGGTGATGCGGTACTGGCAACCAAGAAGCTAGGCTTTACAGGAGTGCAGTCTGCAGACTGATTTCTGGACATTGCAGTCGCTTCAGTTGACGTAGTGCTGAGATGACTTTCCGAGCTCTCAATGGAGTTAAGAGTGGATGCCATGCTCTGTTTGGATGGCGTTCGGCGTAGGAAGCTTGAAGGTCGCGACGGTGCTGTTACTGATAGGCTTGATGTAGGTGACGTGACTTTCGGGGATGAGCTTGATCCTGTCATGAAACGTCCAAGAAAGCGAGACGCGGCGGCTTGAACGCTAGGCACCGAACTTCTAGCAACCGAATCTTCGGTCTGAATCTCCTTGAAAGCACCTTCAAGCTTTTCTAGGCTTTCGCGGCTTACAAGCCCGGTCAGTCCCACAAAATCATTTACTAGATCATCAGCGTTAGAGCCATATGTATCCCATAGACCTCTTGAAAGGAGTAGCGACATGACGTCCTCGAATTCGGTGCAGCCTAAGATTTTTGCCTCATTGCGGCGCATGAGTGACAGGGCGACGCGCATCAAGGTCTCCGAAGCTCCCTCCGTCAAAATTACATCGTAGATGCGTAGGAGCATGGGCAACGGACAGGTAACCGCAAAGAATGAAAGAAACCATTGTGATACATAGAGTGGCTCCACTTGGAGCGCTTCAAGGTGGGCTGTAAGTCTTGGAAGATGCTGTGATAACAGATGCTGGAATTGATAGATGCGGAGGTGCAGGCCGGAAAGGTCTGGCAGGAAACATGACCTTAGGTCATAATGCTCCATCAGACTATTTCAACGTTAATAAGCGCTTGCAGAACTGAAGTTCGGACTGCTCACCGGACAAGCACGCAGAATGCTTCCTTATCTCCCATGTGCATTAGCAAAGGCCCAACTACAAAGCCAAGACCTTGACAATATCCGATTTTGTAGTCATAAAGGCTAAAGCACTTCAAGACCCGACCCAGCATCTTTTGACCATCGCCTGATGGATCTCGAAACATTTCGACGTTGGGAAAGCTTCGGCCGATATCCTTGCCAATTAGGTTCTCGTAAGGACTTGATTCCCCACAGAGTCTATCGTATTCTTCCTCCAAAAGGCGATCACGAGCGCCTGCAATACTAACCCAGACAACGCCTCGTAAGGGCGGAGGGATTCCGCCTCTAATCTTATTTGACGTCAGGGTAGGTAGCCTCTGAACTGTCTGAGGGTAGTCAAGTACAAGGGCGGCCCAGAATTCCAGCTCAGTCATTGGAGGAGGATCCGGTATCATGGAATAACGGAGGGATGGTGCTGCTGGTTCGTTGACAAGTCTTTTTAGCTGTTGTATCGATGGAGGCCGTGACTTGCTACGATTCCGTGTACTCCTAGCCCTGGCAAGAGCTGCTTTTGGGTCTTTTGCTAGTGCATTATTTTCTTGCTCAAGCCTAGCAAGGAGAAAAGCCGTAGACTATGATGATGTTAGTATACATACAGTTCCAAAGTAAATCAGAGACTTACCTCGTCAGACCCTTCGTCGCGTGGGGCTTGTTCTTCGCTTTTCTCCAGCTCCTCCCAGTCAACGTGAGCGCTACCAGCTGACGAGAGAGTACCCGAGCTATCACTTCGAGAGCGGAAAGTGCTGGACGTTGAGTCCAATGTCTCGTCCTCTAAAATACTCGGCATTGATGCTGTAGATGCTCTATGTGCTCTCTCGATGTAGTCTAGGTCCTTGGAAAAGGAAACACCATTTCGGTCTCTGTCGATTGTTGAGTCTCCATCCTCCAAAGCGTTCCCATCTTCGTAATTAGGAAAATCCGCCACCACCTCATTGTGGGTTGACGCGTCGATCATTGCGGGTGAAATGGTTGCATCCGATAATCGTACAGTGACCATCGAATCGGTCGATAGGGATTCGCAATCAAAGGAATTTGTTCTTTGACAGACACATGCAGTCTGATCTTGGGGTGTGGGTGTGGGGTGAGTTGTAACGTTGCTAAAGGTTGACTCTGAATCCATTCCTCGTTGCACAGTCAACTTCGACCGACCTTGCAGTCCTTAAGTATTTCAAGTTTGTTAGTCCTTGAAACTAGTAGAAGTCGATTTCCCGGGGTTTTCTGCGGCTGCTGGCGGGTGAATCGCTTGAAACAAAGGAACGAATGGTAAAGAGAGTGTTTGAGAAAGAGCCAATGACAACAGCCAAAAGAATGAAGCTGATCAGTTTAGTATTCCTCAATGGTACACAGGGACCAGCTCCTGTTGTCAAAATGAGTGACTATGGGTTAACGAGAGACGAAATTGGTAGATGAGAAAGTGAAGAGGAGTGGTCTCCGAGGGGTTGAAGTACACCTTAGTGCTTCAGGGGCATCATTCGAGGGATCGCCAAGAGATAAAACGCCATTATTCCGGCTACTCTGTTCTAGCTTCATTGGTACCTTAGTGGCCAAGATATGATACACGCGAATA
>JAABUS010002476.1_pt1 | contig 34813 bp, 36 predicted proteins | sample 5560161 | NCBI WGS metagenome assembly JAABUS01 (sample SAMN10711885, study PRJNA513376) | rock metagenome | isolation source: Antarctica rocks | place: Antarctica: Victoria Land, Trio Nunatak nord | collected 2016-01-04 | reverse complement strand
CGGCGGTCCGTTTCTCACGATCGAGTGTGGTAACCCAATCGTGTCAGGAAACGGGCCGTCCCCAAGCGAACGACACACTCGAACCGCGCGCAACTCCAGCCATCTTGTACCGCCGTGAATAAGCCTCAAGGTGTGGGTTGAGCCGCACCGGCAAGGCGATAGGGCACCGCCTCACCTGCTGGTGGATAGCATGGGTGGACACACAAAGCGGCCAGCCTTCATTCCTTGCACCCGGCCAGTGATGGTTTCGGAACGGCTGGCTGGTGGTCGCCTACAAGGGTTGCGGCGGCCGCGGTCGGGTCAGGTGGCGACCGGTTCTGTGCGGATGAGGGTCCAGGCGGCGGGCGGTAACGGGATCGACAGCGTCCGGCCCGTCATTTGGGTGCCGGTGTTAGGGCGGGGGACCACGGCGTCGGGCAGCTCGCGGGTGTCGGTTGCGGTGAGGTCCCCGCGGCCGATGACGAGGTGCTCGACCACACGAGTCGTGGGCGCGTCGGTCAGTCGGAGTTCGAGGGACACGAGGGCGGTGTCGTCGCGGTTGAGCGCGAAGACAGCCATCTCTCCGGTCGTGGGGTTCCGGGTGACGACGACGTCGACCGCCGGGATGTCGCCGAGTGTCGGCGAGGACAGGACCGGGGCCACCGGCTCAACTCTGAGGACGTCGCCGCGGGCGTAGCGGGCGGTCAGCGCGAACGGGTGGTAGGTGGTCTGTCGCCACGCTCGGGTGTCGGGTTCGGTGCGGATGGGTGCGATGACGTTGACCAGCTGCGCGAGGCAGGCGATCCGGACCCGGTCGCTGTGGCGGAGCAGGCTCATCAGCAGACCGCCGAGGACGACCGCGTCGAGGACGGTGTATGTCTCCTCGATCAGCCGGCCGGGGACGGCAGCGTCGACCGAGGCGAGGGCGGCGGACGGGCGCTGTTCGTCCCAGACATTCCACTCGTCGAAGGACAGCCCGATCCGTTTCCCTGAGCGCTTCCGCGCGGCGACGGCGTCGCAGGTGGCGACGACGCCGTCGACGAAGTCGTCCCCGGCCTCGTCCAGGCCGCGGGGCAGCTGCCGGAAGAACTGGCGGAGCAGGAAGATCCCGAGAGCACTGGTCGCGCGCGGCAGGATGAGTCCCCGCTCGGTGTTGAGCAGTCCGAGGTGGAACACGGTGAGGAACACCGGGACGAGCGTCACCTGGAACGGGACCATCAGCGTTGCGAGCACGAGGCCGAAGAACACCCGTTGGCCGCGGAACCGCAGTCGGGCCAGCGCGAACGCGGTCATGGAGTCGAACAGCAGCAGGAGCAGGGTCGCCCGGCCGGCGAAGACGAAGGTGTTGAGCAGCAGTCGGGCGAACGGGAGCTGGGTGAGCACCGCGGTGAAGCCGTGCAGCGTCCACTGGCCGGGCCAGATCCGTGCCGGGTCCGCGTAGAGGTCACGGCTGGTCCGGAAGGCGATCCCCAGCATCCACACGAACGGCACGAGTACCGCCACCGCGCCGGCGGCCACCGTCACCCAGGAGGCGACAGACGCGGACCGGCCCAGCAGCCGAACAGCGGTGGCCGCAGTCCGGGTTGGCCGGCGACCTGCGCGTGTCGAGCCGCACCGCGGCCACCTCGGTCCTACTGGACACCACGGTCCTCCTCGTTGTCCCGGTCCCGGGCGACGCGCAGCTGTACCGCCGACACGACCAAGACGAGCAGGAACAGCACCCAGGCGATGGCGCTGGCGTAGCCCAGCCGGAACTCGACGAACCCCCGCTGGTACAGGTATGCCACGATCGACTCGGTGGCGAACCCCGGCCCCCCACCTGTCATCGAGAACACCAGGTCGAACAGCTGCAGGCCGGTGATCGTGGCGAGCAGCGTCGTGAACACCAGTGCCGGCCGCAGCACCGGCAGGGTCACCCACCGGAACTGCGCCCAGCTGCCCGCCCCGTCCAGCTGCGCGGCCTCGTACAGGGTGGCGGGGACCTGCTGCATGCCGGCCAGCAGGATCACCATCGCGCCGGGTGTGGGGTAGGCCGGCGACGATCTCGGTGCCGGGAGCGTCGGGGGGCAGGTTGACGTGCAGGACCACCACCGGGGGCATGGTCGTAAGCACTGCTCCGCGTGTCATGTTGGTGGACAGCAGCGCGTTGCGCGCCGACGCGGTCAGCAGGGTCCGCGGCGGAGCGAGCAGCGCGGCGAGCACCACCGTCAGGACTGAGCGCCCTGGCGGCGGCGTTGCCGCCGGGCCGGGCCGGAGTCGGCTGCGTCACCGTGTCTGACGGCGGCCCCGCCTTGATGCCCGGCACCTTCGAGGTGCGGTGTGATCCGGGCCGCACGGTGGGGGCCGGGCCGGGCCGGCCGCGGTGGCCGGGAGGGTGAGGTCAGCCCGGGATCGGGCCGCCCGCTCGTCGACGTTTCCCCCGGCGGCGGGATGAGGGTCGGTTGGAGCGGGTGCCGGCGCCGGTCGACATCCCAGCTGGCGGGATGGGCAACCCGCGCTGTCGGATGAGCCTGGTGTAACGGTGTGGGCGACCCGGTGCTGGTCGTGTTCGGGTGGGGAGGACATCATCTCGGTGTCGAAGGCGGGGGAACGTCAGTGTTGAGTTTCAATTGTGGCGAGGAACGGTGGAGGACTCGGCTCGCAGGGACCCGGCCGCGTATCGGGAGGACCTGACCCGGTTGGTGGGGCTGCTCGCCGAAGGGCGGATCCGGCCGTGGTGAGCAGCTTGCAGCTGACCGAGGCGGCGCAGGCCCACCGCCGTCTCGAGGCGCGCGAGGTCATCGGCAAGCTGGTCCTCGTGCCGGCAGGCATCGCGTGACGACGCCGTCGCGTAGGAGCCGCGGTGTCGCGATCGGCAGCTTCTTCGCCGCTGGCCCGAGCAGCTTCATCGCTACCAGCCACGAAGCTCGTGCTGCGAGCGAGTCCACTCGGCCGGCTCCCGACCCTGCGACGGCCAGGGCCTGAGACCTTCATCGAGGGACTCCGCGGCGCGAGTACTCGTGGATCGCCACATTCGTGTACTGGCCGTGGTCGTGGTCGGTGCCGTGGTCCGGCCGCTCATAGTGTCCTGCTCACGAGGGCGGGGATCCGCTGTCTGATGTCCTGCGCGGTTCGTCCTGCGGCGAGCACGACCCTGTCCGGGCGGATGAGGACCGCCTCGACCTTGTGGTGGTCGAAGAGTCGATGGAGCTCGGCGCAGCCTCGGCCGGACGATGCCCTGTCGATGCTGACCAGGCCGGCGTCGAGGCTGTTGGCCAACTCCCGGTCGTCCTGGCGGATCGTTCGGTTGAGGACCAGGCCCCACCCCGCACCGAGCTGGGCGTCGATGATCGTCATGCCCTCGTCGGTGGAAAGCTCGCACACCGGGAGGAGCGATCCTCGGAGCTTGCCTGCGGACTTCCTGGTCACGAGCGGACCCGGTCGCAGAGCAGGCGTGGCGCTGTTCGCGACAGCCCCGCCGAGCCCGGGGACGAAGCGAGCGCGCGGGAGGACCAGGTGGCGGAGCGCGTCGGCGACACAGCCACCGCCGGTCATCGCGACGCCCACCATCTTCGCCGTCTTCACCAGACCGGTCACGTGGGGCTTCCGCTCGAGCTCGTAGGTGTCGAGCAGGGCTTCGTCGGCGCCGTGCACCACGGCGGCGACCTTCCAGGCGAGGTTCATCGCGTCACGAAGGCCCGCGCCCATGCCCTGCCCTGTGAACGGGGGCGTGAGGTGCGCGGCGTCGCCCAGGACCATGATCCGGTTCCAACGCCATCGGTCGGTGACCTCGGCACGGAAGGTGTACTCGACGCACCGGATGACCTCGAGGTCGGCCTCGTCGACGCAGGACGCCCACGGGTCGATGAGCTCGCGCATGGCAGCCGGGTCGCGGAAGTCGTCCAGTACCTCTCCGTCCAGGAGCTGGAACTCCCACCGGTACCTGTCGCGACCGACGCGCATGAAGGTGCCGGCGCGGTGGGGGTCGCACACCTGGTGGACGCCGTCCCAGTCGTCGAACTCCACCGGACAGCGGATGTCCAGGACGAGCCAGCGTTGCTCGAAGCCCAGCTGCACCGGGGAGCTGCCCATCGCGTGACGGACCACGCTGGTGGCGCCGTCGCACCCGAGGAGGAACTGCGAGGTGATCTCGCGGGTGTGCCCGTCCTCGTCGATCACCGTCACGACCACCCGGTCGGCATCCTGGTGAACGCTGGCGAGCTCCACTCCGGAGAGGAGGGTGACCCGGGGGCAGCTGTCGAGGTTGTGGCGCATCAGTCGTTCGAGGTCGGGCAGGTCGAACATGTTGGCCTGCGGGAACAGGTGCTCGTCGAGCGAGACCCGGTCGAACTGCGCGAGGACACGGTGTCGCCGGTCGACCAGTCGCAACCCGAGGCCGGGTCGGCTCACCGTGCGGAACGCTTCGCCCACCCCGAGCTGCTGCAGGATCCGGAAGACCTCGTCGTCGACGTGCACCGCCCGCGGCAGCGGGTAGACGTCGTGGTGGCGCTCGATGACGATGCTGGGCACCCCGTGCTGCCCGAGCAGGGTCGCCACCGCGACTCCGGTGGGACCCGCACCCGCGACGACGACGGGAGCATCGACGGTCATCGGCGCGTCAGGTAGGGGATGTGGCCCGAAAGCGCCGCGCCGATCTCGGCGTGTCGGTCCTGCGGAGCGCTCATGGCCACCGCGAACCCCGTCGGCATCGACGAAGCCTAGGAGCCTGCTGAACGGGGGGCGGTAGGTGGTGGCCGGGCGCGCAGACGGTCAGCGTGCGTACTCGGTCGAGGTCTCGGTGGCATAGCGGGCCATGAGTGTGTCGACCGCGCTGCTCGTCGCCGGCTGTGCGCTGACCACCTCGCGGAGTTCCCGGAAGTACTGGACGTAGGAGTCCGGGGTGAAGACGGTGAGGAGGACGGCGGGCTCGTCACCGGGGTTGGCGAAAGTGTGCGGTGCGCCTCTCGGGACCATGATCAGCGTTCCCGGGGCCGCATCGTGGTCCCGGTCGCCGATGGTGAAGCGCGCGGTTCCCGAGACGACGTAGAAGCCTTCGTCGTGCTGGGCGTGACGGTGCTGGGGTGGTCCGGCGCTGTGCGGGGGGAGCGTGCTCTCGGTGATGGCCATCCGGTGTCCGGTCGTGCCACCGGTCTCGAGGATGCGCATCGGCAACCCCGGACCCAGCAGGATGGTCTCACCCTCGTCCGGACCGACGATCGAAACCTGAACCACGAGATGCTCTCCTCACGTTGTGGCGGTCGTCGACGCATGATATGCGGTCGCCGTGTCGTCCGACACCGCGACCGGGGCGGCGCTCACGACGGGTACTCGGTGCACAGGCAGCCGACTCCCGGCTGGACCCACTCCCTCCCTTCCCATTCCGGGTGCTTCTGGATCATCACGGCCGTGACTTCCTCCACGATGGTCGCTTCGCTCATGGCCGAGTCCCGGCGCACCCATGTCTCGTCGCGAAGCAGCTGGAGGTAGTCACCGACGTCAGTCAGCCGCTCCACGCCACCGACGTCACCGTGGCCGGGGACCACCAGCTCCGGGTGCGAGGCGGCGAGCCGGTCGACCACCTGGATCCAGCCGGTCCCGGACACGTCGGTGTCGTACGGCGGGAACCAAGGGAAGATCGCGAACTGCCCGGTCTCCACCAGGTCGCCGGTGAACAGGGCCCCGGCGTCGGGGACCGTCACCACTTGGTCGCCCTTGGTGTGCCCTCGGCCGGCGGGCCGCAGGTGGACGATCCGGCCGCCCAGGTCCAGGTCGTAGGAGTCGTCGTAGACGACATCCGGTGCTGCGAGTGTGACGTCCTCGAGCTCGCGGGCGACGGCTGCGCCGAGCCCGCGGAACTGCTCCAGGTAACCGGGGCCGCGGGTGGCCAGGTCCTCGGCCTGCACCCTGTTGATCAGATACGTCGCGTTCCCGGCGAACACTTGGGCACCGAATGCGTGTTCGGGATGGAAGTGCGTCGTGGTCAGGTAGAGCTTGCGACCCCGGGCGTGGTCGGCCGCGAACGTGAGCACCCTGTCGGCGTTGCGCGGGCCCATTCCGGTGTCGATCACCAGCACCGCGTTGCTGCCGCCCACGACCCCGATGTTCGGGACGAGCGGGATGTGTCGATCCGGGATCACCACGAGGTCGCGGGCGATCTCCTGAACGCTCGTGGTCTCCACGACGGGATCGGGGTACGGATAGGTGTCGGGCATGGCGGTGAACTCCTCGGGACGTGGCAATCGGCGCAGTCGATCCGGTTTGCTGACGCATTCAGTTGATCGCGGACCCGACCGCCGTGTCCAAATACCGTTTTGGCACCGCTGATACCGGACGAGTATCGTGAGTGATCATGGACCTGCGGTTGCTCCGGTACTTCGTGGCCGTGGCCCAGGAACGGCACTTCCGCCGTGCCGCCGACCGGCTGAACATGACCCAACCGCCGCTGAGCCGCGCCATCAGGCAGCTGGAAACCGACCTGGGCACGGTCCTGTTGCACCGCTCGTCGACCGGGGTCACGCTCACCGCGGCCGGATCCGAGCTCTACGACCAGGCGCGGAAGCTGTTGGAACATGCCGAGCAGGTACGCATCCGGGTCACCGTCGCGGCCGGCGCCGTCAGCCTCACCGTCGGGAGTCTCGCCGACAGCGTCGACGAGGCCGGCACCCGCCTCGCCGCCGCGTTCCGCGAGCGGCATCCCGGAATCGACGTGCTCATCCGCGAAGCGGACTTCACCGACCCGACCGCCGGGCTGCGGGCTGGCCTCGCCGATGTCGCCCTCACCCGGGCGCCCTTCGACGAGACCGGCATCAGCACCCGCGTGCTGCGCTCCGACCCGGTCGGGGTGGTCCTGCGCACCGACGACCCGCTCGCCGGACGGTCCACGTTGCGCCTGGGCGACCTCGACGACCGCCCGTGGTGCCAGCTGCCCGACGGGACCGACCGGTTCTGGCGGGCCTACTGGAACGGGGCCACGCCCGTGGGCCGGCTCCGGGACGGGCCCGTGGTTCGGAGCGTCCACGAGTGCCTCCAGGCCGTCCTCTGGAACGGCACGATCGGCCTCACGCCACTCACCCACGCCGTCCCCGGCGGTCTCACCTGCGTCCCGCTGGCGGACATGCCGCCCAGCCGGCTCGTCATCGCGTGGAACACCACCGACGGCAACCCACTGGTTCGCTCCTTCACCCGGATCGCCGCCTCCGCCCACCGCTCGGGTGCCCCCGCGATCCCCCTGCCGTGACCGGGTCCCGTCCCCGTGTCCGGACCGCGGCATCACCGGACCGCGGAGCAACCGGGTCATCCTGAAGTCGCAGCCGTCTCGTGCCAACGCGTGAGGCGCGCGGCCGCAGGTCCATCCCGCGGTCCGATGAACGAAGCAGCGCTGGTTCATACGGTTCTTGGTATCCGGTGAAAGGGCCGGCGACGCATCGGAGGCACCATGATCGAGGTACGAGGGTTGACGAAGCGGTACGGCGAGAAGGTCGCCGTGGACGCCCTGACGTTCGATGTCCGGCCCGGGATCGTGACCGGTTTCCTGGGACCGAATGGTGCCGGGAAGTCCACCACGATGCGGATGATCGTGGGGCTGGACGCACCCAGCGCGGGATCGGTGACCGTGAACGGCCGGCGCTATGCCAAGCACGCGGCGCCGCTGCACGAGGTCGGTGCGTTGCTGGAGGCGCGCAGTGTGCACCCGAGCCGTTCGGCGGCGGGACACCTGCAGTCCCTGGCGGCGACGTGCGGGATCGGCAAGCGGCGCGTCGCGGAGGTGCTGGACCTGGTCGGGCTGGCCGACGTCGCCGACAAGCGGGTCGGGTCCTTCTCGCTGGGGATGGGCCAGCGGCTGGGGATCGCGGCCGCGCTGCTCGGGGACCCCGACACGGTGATGCTGGACGAACCGGTCAACGGCCTGGACCCCGAGGGGGTGCTGTGGGTGCGCACCCTGCTGCGGGGCCTGGCTGAGGAGGGACGGACGGTGTTCGTGTCCAGCCACCTGATGAGCGAGATGGCGCTGACCGCCGAGCGCCTGATCGTCGTCGGCCGGGGCCGGCTGATCCGGGACCAGACGACGGAGGAGTTCATCGACAGTGCGTCCACCGGGCGGGTCCACGTCCGCTCACCGCACGCGGCGCGGCTGCGGGATCTGCTGCTCGCCGGCGGTGTCCAGGTGTCGACCTCGGCCGAGGGAGAGCTGGACGTCACGGGCTGGGACAGCGACGAGATCGGTGACCGGGCCGCGGCCGCTGGTCTGGCGCTGCACGAGCTCACTCCCGTGCAGGCCTCACTCGAGCAGGCCTTCATGAAGCTCACCGCCGACGCGGTCGAGTACCGCCCCAACAGCGAACAGGCGATGCCTGGCAACCATCAGGGTCCCACCGACAGTCACGTCTCCACCGTCAGTCCCGCCGAGGAAAGGATCGCCGCATGAGCACCGCCCTGGTCAGTCCTCCGGTCACCGGCTCGGACGCCCCTGCCCGTCGGCCGCGCGCCGGCAAGTCCGCGGGGCCGGTGACGTTTCCCCGGGCCGTGCGCTCGGAGTGGGTGAAGTTCCGCACCCTGCGGTCCAGCTGGCTGATGCTGCTGTCCTCGTTCCTCGCCATGGTCGGTATCGCCGTCGCGGTGGGCTACAACACCGGCAAGAACTGGGCCGGGCTCCCGGCGGAGGACAGCGCACCCTCCGGTGGCCTGCAGGGCTACCTGCTGGCCCAGTTGGTCATCGGTGTGCTCGGGGTGCTGTTCGTCACCGGTGAGTACGGGACCGGGATGATCCGCTCCACCCTCGGCGCGGTACCCGGACGGGTCCCGGTGCTCGCGGGCAAGGCGGTCGTGTTCGGTGGTGTCGCGCTGCTCGTGATGGTCCCTGCCTCGCTGGCCGCCTTCGGCACCGCTCAGCTGTTCCTGTCGCACTACGGCCACGGCACCGCACTGACGGCCCCCGGGGTGCTGCGGGTGGTGCTCGGCACCGGCGTGTACCTCGTCCTGCTGGGGCTGCTCGGCTCAGCGCTGGGCTGGATGGTGCGCAGCACCGCCGGCGGCATCTCGGCGTTCGTCGGACTGGTGCTGATACTGCCGCTGCTCACCGGGCTGCTACCGGGCTCGCTCCCGACGACGCTGGCCCACTACCTGCCGAGCAACGCCGGGGAGTCGTTCATCCAGAGTGTCCACGTGCCCGGCGCACTGGGCCCGTGGACCGGTCTCGCGGTGCTGATCGGTTGGGTGGTGGCGGCGCTCGCCGTGGCCGGGGTGCTGCTGCGACGTCGAGACGCCTGAGCATGGCTGCTGCCCCCGGGCACGCTCCCGCCGGTCGGTCCGCCCCGTTGAGGGCGCCGGCCGGCGGGGGTGTGCCCGACGGTGGACTCCGGGCCCGGCTGTCGCTACGGCTGCGGCGCGGGCGGACCGTGGACCTGCTGATCGTGGTGGGGCTGGTGGCCTGGAGCCTGGCCGGGTCACGGTGGGGGGACGCGCCCACCTCCCACTCGTCGTGGGCCTACGTGTTCGGCGTCCTGCTGCCACTGCCGCTGTTGGCCAGGCGCCACCACCCGCTGCCGGTCCTTACCGCCGTCTCCGCGATCGCCGTGGGCGACCTGCTGGCGGACAGCCCGGTCACCGCCGTCGCGGCGGTCCTGGTCGCGCTGTACTCGGTCGGTGCGCACTCCGACTCCCGTCGCTCCCGCGTCGTCGCCGCCGTGGTCAGCGAGGCCGAGGTGGTGCTCGCGACCTGGCGCTGGGCACCCCCCGACCACCGCCTGGCCACTGCACTGCTGCTCACCGGCACTTCGTTGGGGTCGCTCGTGCTGGGGGTGTACGTCCGGACCCGCCGCGCTTACCTGGCCGCGCTGCTGGAGCGGACCCACACGGCCGAACGGGACCGTGACCAGCGGGCGCTGCTGGCGGCCGCCGAGGAGCGCCGGCGGATCGCCCGGGAGATGCACGACATCGTCGCCCACAGCGTGGCCGTGATGGTGGCGCTCAGCGACGGCGCGGCCGCCACCGCGCTCCGCGACCCCAATGCCGCGCGCGAAGCCAGCCAGCAGGCGTCCGCCACCGGCCGGCAGGCACTGGGAGAGATGCACCGGCTGCTCGGGGTGCTGCGCGACGGCGACCCCGACGAACTCGCCCCGCAGCCGACCCTGGCTCGACTGGGTGACCTGCTGACCCGGGTCCGGGCGGCCGGGCTGCACGTGGAGCTGGTGGAGGTCGGGACCAGACCGACACTGCCGCCCAGCACCGAACTGGCGGCGTACCGACTCGTGCAGGAGAGCCTGACCAACATCGTCAAGCACGGACGAGAGGTCACCCACATCACCGTGAGCCTGCGCTACCGCGCCGCGGGGGTCGACCTCACCGTCGACGACGACGGCCGACCCCACCACCGCCTCGTGGCGACGGAGCCGGCCGGCCACGGACTCGTCGGCATGCGCGAACGGCTCACCGCCGTCAACGGGACCCTGGACGCCGGGCCGCGCGCCGACGGCGGCTGGCGGGTCTCGGCCGGGTTGCCCAGCACGTCAGCTGCCCTCCCCCCCGATCAGCTGTCCGCGGCACCGCCGGTCGGATCAGTCGCGTGAGCATCCGGGTGGTGCTCGCCGACGACCAGGCGTTGCTGCGCCAGGGCTACCGCATGGTGCTGTCCGTCCAGGACGACCTCGAGGTCGTGGGCGAAGCCGCCGACGGGACGGCAGCCCTGCGCCTGGCCCATTCGCTGCACCCCGACGTGATGCTCATGGACGTCCGCATGCCGGGCATGGACGGCATCGAAGCCACCCGGCAGATCGTGGAACAGGTTCCCGACGTCAGGGTGATCATCCTGACGACCTTCGACGTCGACCAGTACGCGTTCTCGGCGCTGCGAGCAGGTGCCAGCGGGTTCCTGCTCAAGAACGTGCCCCCAGAGGACCTGCTCTCCGGCATCCGGGCGGTCGCGACCGGTGATGCCGTCGTCGCTCCGAGCATGACGCGCCGGCTACTGGATGCCTTCGCCTCCCACCTCCCGGACGGCCCGGAGACCGTCGCCCGCGACCGCGTCCTGGACGTGCTCACCGACCGCGAACGGGAGGTCTTCACCCTGGTGGCGACCGGCCTGAGCAACCGAGAGATCGCCTCGTCACTCACGCTGTCCGAGGCCACCGTCAAGACCCACATCGGGCACATCCTCAGCAAGCTCGACCTACGTGACCGCGTCCAGGCCGTCATCCTCGCCTACCGCACCGGCCTCACCCGGCCGTGACCCGGGAGTTGCCCGGTGACCTGTCGACAGTAGAACCAGTCGTCCCATCGGAACGAACGACGTGACGTCTACGCGGGCGGGATCGACGGCCAGCGCCTCCGAGGACGCGGTGGGTGTGGCCCTCACGGCGACGTTCACGTCCGCGGCCTCACCGCAGCAGCGCTTTCGGCTCTACCCCGACGTGGTGATGTAGCGGAGGAGCTGGCTGGAGACGTAGACCTTGCGACAGTTGGTTCCGGGGTTGCCCGCCGGACCGGTAGCGGGGGACACGGACGCGTTGACGTGTTCGGCGCCGTGAGGGAAGGGCCCGCCTTCATCGGCGAGGTCACTGGCCTTGATGACGACCGGGTGGTCTTTCCCGACTGGCCCCTTTCCACCAGGCGCACACGAGACCAGTCGCCGGCTCGATCTGTCGAACGGGCGGTGGTGAAGGGTCGGCGTGGTTCAAGGCCTGGTTGTCGTCTCCCCGGTGTTGCCATCCGGAGGAACGCGCGCACAGGACGTGCTACCGCGCCAGGTCCCGCCACGACCAGACGCCCCTGCGAGCCTCCACCGAACGCGCCCGCTAGGTGTAGTGCCCATGAGGGTTGTTGACAGCGGGTCGTGCGGGAAGCGGGAGACCTCCGGGCGAGGGTGGGGGTGCTGACGCCTCACCGACGCACGGAGGTCTCGATGTCGCACGCTAATGCCCGGTTGACCGTTTATGGCAGGGCTGAACTGGTCCGCCGGGTGGTCCGGGAGGGCAGACCGGTCGCGCACGTGGCCGCGGAGATGCACTGCTCTCGGGCCACTGGGCACAAATGGGTGGCCCGGTGGCGGGCGGAGGGCCCGGCCGGGTTGGCGGATCGGCCCAGCGTCGCGCACCGGCTACCGGGCAAGACCTCCCCGGAGCGGGAGGCCGCGGTGTTGGCGCTGCGCGCCGACCGCAAGCTGGGCCCGGCCCGGATCGGGCCGTTGCTGGGGATGGCCCCGAGCACGGTGCACGCCGTGTTGACCCGGCACCGGATGCACCGGCTGGCCTGGCTGGACCGGCCGACCGGAATCCTGATCCGCCGGTATGAACGGGCCCGCCCCGGTGAACTGGTCCACGTGGACGTGAAGAAGCTGGGCCGGATCCGCCAGGGCGGGGGCTGGCGCGCGCATGGCAGGGACAGCGACCAGAGCCGGGCCAGCCGGGCCGAGCAGAACGCGGGCCGCCGGGTCGGCTATGACTTCGTGCACTGCGCGGTCGATGACCACACCCGCCTGGCCTACGCCGAGGTCCATCCCAACGAGACCGCGACCACCTGCGCTGGGTTCCTCCGCTCCGCCGCGGCGTTCTTCACCGCCCACGGGATCCCCCGCATCGAACGGGTCCTCACCGACAACGCCAAGGCCTACCGGATCAGCCGTGCCTGGGCCGACACCACCGCCGAGCTGGGCATCGAACGCCGCTTCACCCGCGCCTACCGGCCCCAGACCAACGGCAAAGCCGAACGGTTCAACCGGACACTCGCCGACGAGTGGGCCTACCAGCGCGTCTTCACCAGCTCAGCTGACCGCACCGACGCACTGCCAGGCTGGCTCCACAGCTACAACCACCACCGCGCCCACACCGCGCTCGCCGGCCACCCACCCATCACCCGTGTCAACAACCCACCTGGGCACTACAGCTAGGCACCGCGGTGGTGGCCGGGGCCCACGTTCAGCTCCTCGGGGGCGGTGTCCCACCGCCGGCCGGACCGATCGACCTCGCTCATGTGCTCCTCGGCCCAGTCCCGCAGTACGGCCAACGGGGCTTCCAGGGTCCGGCCGAGCGGGGTGAGCTGGTAGTGGACACGTGGGGGCACGGTCGGATCCACCCGCCGCGCGACGAGCCCGTCGCGCTGCAGGCTCCGCAGCGTCTGGGACAGCATCTTCTGAGACACCCCGGGCATCCGCCGCTGCAGCTCCGCGAACCGCACCTCCGGCGGGTGAGCGTCGGTGAGGACTTTCACCGCCATCGACGTCCACTTCGTCCCGAGCCGGTCCAGGAGCCGGCGGGTCGGGCACGCCGGGTCGAAGAGATCACCGCGCACGCCGGGCCTCCCCGGGGTCCGGGCAGTCACCTTCACCTCACCACCTGTCGCTCCGGTGCCTTCTTGGCGACCACCACAAAGGCACCTACCGTCAGCACGTAACCAAAAGTAACCGGCTCGAGAGGAATCCGATGACCACCGCCACCGCAGTCCCGATCGATGTCCGCAGGGTCGCGGCCAACGGCATCACCCTGAACGTCGCGACCGCCGGCACCGGCCCGCCGGTGCTCCTGCTGCACGGCTGGCCCCACACGTGGCAGCTGTGGAGTGCAGTCTTCCCCCGCCTCGCCGCCCACCACCGGGTCATCGCCCCGGACCTGCGCGGGCTAGGAGGCAGCGTCCGCGCCGCCGGCTATGACGCTCGGACGCTGGCCGCCGACGCGGGCGGGCTCCTGGACTCCCTCGGTGAGACCTCCGCGGCGGTCGTCGCGATCGATGCCGGCGTCCCGACGGCGTTCATGCTCGCCATGACCGCACCGCACCGAGTCCACCGCCTCGTGGTGATGGAGTCCCTGCTCGGCACCCTGCCCGGCGCCGAACGCTTCCTGGCCGGCGGGCCGCCGTGGTGGTTCGGCTTCCACGCCGTCCCCGGCCTCGCCGAGACGGTCCTGACCGGCCACGAGGGCGCCTACCTCGACTGGTTCCTCACCGCTGGCACCCACCAGGGCCGAGGGATCGACCCGGTCGTCCGGGACGCCTTCGTGAACGCCTACGCCGGGACCGAGGCCCTGCGCGTGGGGTTCGAGTACTACCGGGCCGGTCCCACCAACAGTCAGCAGATCAGCGCCGCGGTCACGGACCGCCGGCTCACCGTGCCCACCATGGCCGTCGGCGCGCACCCCGTCGGCGACAGCCTGTACCGGCAACTCCTCCCCGTCACCGACGACCTGATCGGTCACCTCCTGGACGACTGCGGCCACCTCATCCCTCTCGACCGGCCCGACGCCCTCCTCGATCTCCTCATCCCCTTCATCACCTGAGCGCCGGGCACGGGTCCGCGGGCCACCGCTTGCCCACCCCCGTCGTCCTCGTCCCCAGTCCAGGAGTCACCGCAGTGGCCGCGACCTTCGCACCACGACAGGTGCCCGGTACTACCTGCCGACGCAAGGCACGCTGGCCGCGGTGACAGCGCAGGCCCGGTAGTCATGCACCGCCGACCACACCGGGTGCGGTGGGGCAGCCAGGCTGGGTCCTGCCCCTGGGTCACCTGCACCAACTAACGGCACTGCGCTGGCCACGAACGGGCCCGGGAAGTGACCCGCCAGGTGCGCCCGGTGCGGGTGAGTTCGATCTGGACCATGACCTTGGCCGGCGTGCCATGTCAGCCGGGCTAAGGGCTAGACCGGGGTGACGGTGAGCTGGTACTCGCGGTCGGCGGTGCTAGAGATGTTCGGTCGGTGCTCGTCGCTCCGCCGGGCGACGGCGATCTCGGTGTGGCGTAGTGCCCGCCCCAGGTGGTCCACGTCGTGCCAGTGGTATGAGGTGCTTCAGGAACTGACTCTGCGGGCGAAAGCGAGGATGTGGCGGGTCAACTCGTCTGGCCGTTCCTCCGGCACAAAGTGGCCGCAGTCCTCGAGGACGTTCGCGTCGACGTGTTCGGCGACCATCTTCACCATCTCGCCGACCTTGGCGCCGAGACCACTCGCGCCGCCCAGCGCGACGACCGGGACGGTCAGCCGGCGTCTCATCAACGGCTCGGTCTGGTCGATGCTCATGAAGGCCGCGCGGTAGATGCCCATGCTGCCGAGCACGCCCTCGCGGCCCACGAAGGTGCGCAGGTACTCGTCGATGACGGCAGGCGTGAACGCCTCGTGGCGCACCGTCGCTGCGCCCTGGTAGAACCAGTCCAGGAAGGCGCGTTCGTGGCCGACGACGAGGGCTTCGGGGACGCCCGGTGCAAGCGGTAGGAGCCACCACCACATCGAGCCCCCGGCCATCGTCTCGGGTCGGTACTCGAAGGACTTGCGGAGGGCCTCGCCGAGCATCACCGGCGCCTCGACGTAGAGCAGGCCGGAGACTTCCTTCTCGTGGTCCGCCGCCCAGATCAGCGCCGGGAGAGCGCCCATGTCGTGTGCGGCGAGCAGCAGGGGCCGGCCACGGCCGAAGCCGAGCTGGGCGACCAGCGCCCGGCACTCCTCCGCCAAGGCGCGCGCGTCGTACCCGTCATCGCCCCCAGGCTTGTCGCTGTCGCCGAAGCCGCGCATGTCTGGGACCAGCACCGCAAGCCCCGCTTCGGCGAGGGCCGGCGCGACGTCGCGCCACGCGAAGCCGGTGGACAAGAAGCCGTGCCACAGGATCGCCGGCTGACCGTCTGGGTCGCCGCCGATCCAGTAGTGCAGCCGGATGCCGTTGACCGAGACCGTCTCGCTGCGGAAGCCGAGGATCGCTCCTGCGGGAAGCGTTGCGTTCATACTCGCGCCCGAGCGAGGGGGAGCATCGGCGGTGGCTGTCGTCGGATCTCGTGGCAACCGGACAGTACCGGCCGAGAATCGATCAGCACCGGCGCACACGGGGAGTGGACGACAGTCGGGAAGCTTTGCGTCCGACGCCCTGAGCCGGGCTCAAGCACGAGCCACTGTCTCCTCCGCGAAACCCCTGTAGGTCCGCAAGGGTCGCCCGAGCATTGCGGCGATCCGCTCCGGTGCACCGTCCGGTGCGACCATGCCGTCGCGCTGGAACCCGCGGAACATCCCGGCGACGTCGTAGGCGATGGCGTTTGGAGCCATCTTCGCGAACCTCTTCTCGAAGGCGCGCAGGTCGTCACCCGGATAGGTGACCTCGTGTCCCGACACCTCGGTCCAGGTCCGAACCGCCGACTGCGCGGTGATCACGTCCGGTCCGTGGATCTCGATGATCTCGGTCGGGAGCGGAACGGGTGACCGGTCCCGCCTGATCAACTCGATCGCGGCCACCTCGCCGATGTCGCGCGCGTCGGCCATCGACGTGCCCAGGCTCCCGATCGGCATCGGCATCTGGTGTGTCGTCGCGGCCGGGGCGTCGTTCTGGAAGAAGTAGTTCGGACGCAGGATCGTGGTCGGGATCTCGAACTTCTTGATCATCAGTTCGGCGGCATACTTCGCGCAGGCGTGCGGACAATCAAGAAACGTGTCTGCGTTGAACATCGAGAAGTACACGACTCGCTGGATATCCGCCTCCTGGGCAAGGTCGAGCATGAGCAGCGCGCGGTTGAGCTCGTCCACGACGACGGGGTTCAGCAGGAACAGCGTGGTCATCCCGCTCATCGCCTTCCGCATGGAGTCCATGTCGGTGGTGTCACCCCTGACAGGGATGATGTTGTCGTCGCGCTTGGCCTGGGCCTCGTGGACGAGGGCGTGGACCTCGACGCCGCGCCGGGCGATCTCTGCAACCACCTGAGTCCCGATGGTCCCTGTGCTGCCTATGACGAGAATCGACATGGTTTGGTCCTCACGTTGTCGCCCGCAGGCGTTGGTGGAACCGCAGACGCGAGAGGTGCGCGCGGTCGTGGTGGTGTGCAGCGGCGCCGACCTCGCGACCGGACCGGTAGGTCATCAGCGCCTGGCTTCACCCCTCGCGGGCGTCCGCTCGGCTGCCGCGCGCTCTGCGCCGGTCACCGGGGCTGCTCCAGCCAGGTCGAGAGATCGAGAACTGTCGGGTCCACGGCGCGGGTGCGCGCGAGGTCGGCCTGGTAGGCGGGGGTGTCGACGAACCAGCCGAACATGGCCCTGCGGTCCTCGTCCTGACCCAGGGCCTCGAGGGGGAGCGCCTCGAAGCGGCCGGCCCTGCCCAGGTGGGCTCCGACACGGTCGGCGATCTGGTCGGGCGTCAGGACGTCACCGGCGATCTCGATCGCGTCGCCGTCGATGACCGTCGGGTCGAGGAGCAGTGCCGCCGAGACGACGCCGATGTCGCGCACGGCGATGAGCTGCAGCGGGACCGCCCTCGACATGGGGAGACGCAGGACGAACTCGCCGTCGCTGTCGCCGCTGCCGCCGAAGGTGGGGGCGAGGTTCTCCATGAAGAACGTCGGCCGCACGAAGGATGCGGGGATGACCTCTGCCAGGTGTTCCTCGATGCGCCTCTTGCTCTCGAAGTGCGGGACACCGCTCGAGCGCTCGGCCCCGCCCACGGAGGAGTAGACCACCCGCGGGACCCCGGCGCGGACCGCGGCGTCGGCGGTCGCCCTCCCGTGCTCGATCTCCCCCGCGGTGCCCTCCGGGCCGGCGAAGGTGGTCATCAGGAACAGGGCGGTGACCCCGGTGAGGGCCGCGACCATCGAGTCGGTGTCGTCCTGGTCGGCGTGGGCGAGGGTGACCTCGCGGGCGGCCAGCGCCCGGCTCCGCACCGAGGTCGGATCGCGGACGAGGGCTCGGACCGGCTGACCGGCCGCGAGCAGCGCGTCCACGACAGCGCCGCCCTGCTGGCCGGTCGCGCCGACGACGGCGAAGGGAAGGGTGCCCGGTTCGGGCATCACGTCGAGGTCCCGAAGATGCCGTGCGCCTCACTGACCGCCCTGATCCGCGCCGGATCGGGCATCGCGACGTCCGGTCCCGGGAGCGCCAGGTCCGAGGCGTGCTCGCCGAGCTCGCTGATGATCTCGGCGAACCCCGCCGGCGCGTTGATCAACAGGGTGCGGCCCGGGCCGTCGTCGGACACGGAGAAACCGTGGAGGACGCCGCGGGGCAGGAACCCCAGTGAGCCCGGGCCGGCCTGCCAGGTCTGGTCCCCGCAGTGGAAGGTGAACTGTCCCTCGAGCACGTAGAAGGTCTCGTCCTGTGCCACGTGCAGGTGGCGCGGCGGGCTGTATCCGGCGGGGACGCGGTGGTCGACGATGTCCACGCCGCCCTTCGTCGAGTGACCACCGACCTTGTTGATCGTCAGGGAGCCGAGCCAGAAGTAGGCGTCACCCTCGTCGTCACCGAGCACGAACCCCCCGGTGGGTGGCTTCGCTGTGGGGTCCGTGGAGCTCACGGTGGTGTCCTCCTCGTGATCGCTGGGGTGTCCGACGGTCACGAACGACCGCCCAGTTCGGTCAGGAACTCCCGCACGCCACGCGGTTCACGTCCCAGGATGCTGCGCAGGACCAGTGCGTTGCCCCCGTGGAACCCGTGGGCGTCGTAATCCCGGAACATCGCCGTCAGCCCCTCGGGCACCCCGGGCGGTGGACCATCCGGGTCCTCGGCCGTCAGTTCGCGTCCTGCCACCGCACTCATCAGCGCTGCGAGCCCCACCCGGTCGTGGGTCCCGGGGGCCGCCAGCTCGAAGGTGCCCTGGTCGAGCGAGTCCCCGGCGAAGGCGGTCGCCACCACGTCGGCCACGTCGCGGTAGTCGACGTAGGTCATCCGCGAGCGCTTCGACCACGGCATCACCACGGTCCCCGACCTCAGTGCCTGCTGGTAGACGTCGCCCAGCCCCTGCAGGAACATCGCCGGCTGCAGGACCACGAAGGCCAGGTCGGACCGGTAGAGGGCCTCCTCGACCGCCCGGGTGCCCGCGTGGTTCACCAGCGAGAGCGACGGGTGGTACACCCCGGAGTAGACGATCTTCCGCACCCCTGCCCCGACCGCCGCCGCGACTGCGTCCAGGGCCCACCGCGTCGCGTCGGGTGCGAAGGCGGGGGTGATCAGGAAGACGCCGTCCACTCCTGCCATCGCTGCATCGAGGCTGCTGCGGTCGCGGAGGTCGCCGTACACGACCTCGCCCGCGCCCGCCGACCGCGGGATGTCGGCTTTGGCGGGATCGTGCACCAGAGCTCGGACCTCGAGGCCCCGCGACACCAGCGCCGGCACGACGAGACCGGCGTAGGTCCCGGTCGCCCCGGTGGCGAGGACTCTCACGGTCGACTCGTCCCGACTGCCACGATCACAGGGCTCCTCACGGTGGGGGACCCCGCTCCGGAAGCGGACGAGATCGTCCGCTCAACGTAGGACTAAGCGGGCGGTTCCGCAACGACCGGGGCGAGCCCTCGCAGGAAGAGCGCCTTCTGTCGCCGGGCCAGGCGTGTCCAGGACGGGGTGAGCGGCTGCGCGAGCATCGCTCCGAAGATGACGACATCGCTGGTCGTCACGTCGTCCCGGACGCTGTGGTCCGAGCGCCCCCTGGCCAGGATCAGCCCGATGGCGCCATGGACCTCGGCCTGGACGGCGGCTGTCTCGGGCGACAGGTCACCGGGGCCGCTGTGCAGGGGCAACACGAGCTCCGCGCGGTGGTCGATCGTGCGATCGAGGAACTGACCGATCCCGTCCAGCCCTGATCCGCGCTCCTCGGCCGCTTTCTCAGCGGCCGCGAGGACCAGCCGGAACGACCGCTCGGTGAGCGCGTCCAGCAATGCCTCCCGCGTGGCGTAGCGCCGGTAGAGCGTGCCCACGCCGACACCTGCCTCGGTGGCGATCATGGCCATCGGGACGTGCCGGCCGTGGCGCAGCATCGTCGCCACCGCCGCCGCGAGCACCCGCTCCCGGTTGGCGAGGGCGTCACGGCGCAGCGGTCGCCGACCGGTCGTCCGCTGGGAGGTCACCCGACCAGCGTCCCCCGGGTCCCGGACCGTGCGACGAACGTGCCCTGCCGGGTGCGGCGTGCGTCCGTGCCCCGCGCGTGGTCGGGGTCACGGTCCGGCCGGGGCTCAGCGTGTGAACTTGGCGATGCCTTCGGGTGTCACGGGTGTGAAGAAGTTGACCAGGTTGCCGTCGGGATCACGGAACAGCAGCGAACGGTTGCCCCACGGCATGATCGTCGGTTCGTTGACGAGGTCGTCCGTGACGTGCCTAACCCTGTTGTGGGCGGCGTCGACGTCGTCGACGAGGAACTCGATGATCGCGGTGTGGTTGTCGGCGGGGCGGGCCGTCCCCACCCCGAACAGCGCGACGGTCCGGGTGCTGGCGATCGCCAGGGTCCCGGCCGGGGTCTCGAGCTCGGCGAAGTCGGGTGTCGACCACCGGACGGACATGCCGGTGACCGCTTCGTAGAACTCGACCATGCGGGAGACGTCGTCAGTGATCAGGCGGATCGACGCGAGGCTCATCGACGGGGCGGGTGCTGGTGTCTGAGGGGTCATGTCCCAGACGCTAGGACCGATAGCGGACAGGTTCCGCCCGGTTCAGCGGGATACTTCGGCTGTGACGCGACCGACGGCTCGCGTGCTGGCCCTGCTCGAGATCCTGCAGTCCGGCGGGACCCGGACGGTCGGTGAGCTGGCGGACCGGCTCGGCGTCGATGAGCGCACCGTCCGCCGCTATGTCGTCCACCTGACCGACCTCGACGTCCCGGTCCGGTCGGTGCGCGGCCGCTACGGCGGCTACCGACTGGCCCCCGGTCACCGCATGCCACCCCTGCTGCTCACCGACGAGGAGGCCCTCGCGGTACTGCTGGGACTGGTCGCCAGCCGTCGCGCGGGTCTGGTCGCCACGTCCGTTGCTGCGGCCGAGAGCGCCGCAGCAAAACTGCGCCGCTCGATCCCGGACGTGCTGCGCCGCCGTCTGGACGCGCTGCTGCTGACCACAGAGTTCACCTCGCGGCCGGAACCGGTGGCTACTCCGGAGACCGGGGTCTTGCTGCTGCTCGCCGAGGCCGCCCGGGACCGCCGGGCGGTCGCCCTCGGCTACACCGCCTCCGACGGGCGGCGCACCGAGCGGACCGTCGAGCCGTACGGGATCGTCGCCCACTCAGGGCGCTGGTACATCACCGGGGCGGACTCAGCCAGCGGGCAACTGCGCACGTTCCGGGTGGATCGTGTCTCCAGCCCACGGGCGCTCTTGGGGACCTTCGACGTCCCGGCCAGGTTCGACCCGGCCGAGCAGGTCCTGTCCGGGCTGGCCCGGAAACGGCACCGGTACGAGGTGTCGGTGCGCGTCCAGGGGCCGCCCGGCCACGTGCTCTCCCGGCTTCCGGCGGGGATCGCCGTGGTGGACCAGATCGCGGACGAGCCCGGGTGGGTCCGTGTGCAGATCCGGGCCGAGCGGCTGGACTGGGTGCCCGGCCTGCTCGCTGGCCTCGGCCTCCCGTTCGTCGTCGAGGGCCCGGAACCGCTGCGTGATCTCGTCCGCGCACTGGCGGAGCAGCTGGCCGCCGCGGTGCCCCCCGACCCCGGGCAGACGGACAGCTGAGCTGCACCCCCAGATCCGCCGCACCGCGGCGCGGCTGATGTCCTGACCCGCCAGATGTAGTCGGCGTTTGCGCCTCAGTCAACGCGGCCTGACAGTGTCGTGGGGGACCGCTTGATTCACGTGGATCTCACGTGTTGTGCAGCAACAGCACGTCGTCTAGGGGAGCTTGTCGCGGACGGCGAAGTGCTGTGAGGTGCCGCTCGTAGGCCGGCTTACACGGTGTCGGGGGCATCGTGCAGCGCGGCGAGCACCAGGTGCTCGAAGTGCATGGCTGCATTCGCTACACCGAGTGCTCCACTCCAGCGCACCAGACCCGCCCGATCTGGCGGACAGCGCGGATGTCCTCGGTTGGGTCCGCATGCAGCAAGACAAGATCGGCTCGCAGTCCCGGCGCGATGGATCCCCGGTCCTGTAGATCGAAGTAATCGGCTGTCAGCGTGGTCGCTGCCTGCAGGGTCTGCGCGGGCGTGAGCCCGGCCTGGACGAGCAGCTCGAGCTCCCGGTGCAGGCTCTCTCCATGGGGTACTTGGGCAGGGACTCCGGGCTGGCTGTTCGCGTCGGTGCCGGCCAGGACGGTGACACCGGCGTCGAGAAGGGTGTGAACGCTCTCGACAGCCGCTGCGAGACCAGCCGGCGGGAGCCCCCGAGCGGCCGCCGTCGCCTCCATCATGGTCAGCGTTGGTATGGCCACCTGGCCCTGTGTGGCCATGCGTTGCGCGTCCTCCGCGGACAGTGGGTGGCCGAGGGGGACGTGGGTGATGACGTCGATCTCGGTCGAGAGGGCCAGGGCGTAGGCACCCGGTGTGGCGGCGTGCGCGATCACCTTCTTGCCAGCGGCGTGCGCCGCACGGACCAGGGCTTCCACGACGGGCCGGTCGGGTCCGCCCTGGCCTGGGGCTTCAAGGATCACCTTGAGGTAATCCGACCCTTCGGCGATGCGGGCAGCGACGAAGCCACGGGCCTGCCCCGGTTCGGTCACGACCGCGTCGGCGGCCATACCGGGAATGTGGGAGTGCGGTCCGGCGGGACCGATGGCGGGTGTGCCGGCGCTGCGGATGTCGGTGGTTCCGTGCGCCTGCCGAAGTTCCCGGACCTGTGCCGGCGGCCAGCAGGCCATGTCCAAGGCGGTGGTGACGCCGAATCGTGCCAGCGTGGTCAGGGTCTCCAGCCCGTGCAGGTGAACGTGCGAGTCGATGAGCCCGGGCAGCAGGACCCACCACCACCGTTGATCTCCTCGGCGCCGGCTGGATCGGTGCCCAGCGTTGCTCCGTCGATGACGACGGTGGCCGGGGGCAGCAGGGTGCGGCCGTCGAAGACTCGGACGTTGGTCAGGGCCGTCTTCACCGGTCGAGCGGGTGGTGTGGTCAACGTTCCTCCTGGCTGCTTCGCTGAGAAGCTTCGGTCGATGTCGAGACGTAACGGTTGGCGAGTCGCGGGAGCAGCCGGGCGGCGTTGCGGATGGTGAGTGCGCGCCAGCTGTCAACACTCGGCCGGGGCGCCGCGTCGATCGACGCCACCTGAGCGAGGGCGCCCGGAACGGGCGTGAAGCAGTAGTCGCTGCCATACAGTAGCCGGTCGCTGCCGGCCGCGGCGATGAGGGCGGGGATCTGGCGGGGAAACGGTGTTCCAGCCATGTCGAACCACAGCCGGCTCAACGTGTCCGCCGTTGTTGTACTGGGCGCATCGCCGCGGAGGAAGAGGGTGCGGAACAGCTCTATCCGATCGGCGAGCAGGGGCAGTGCTCCGCCCCCGTGGGTGAAGATCCACTCGATGCCCGGATAGCGCTCGAGCGCTCCTGACAACAGCAGGTCGCTGACCGTGCGGGTGCTGTCGAACATGAATTCGAGCATGGGACGGGGTCGCCCCAGGGCTACCGCGTCAAAGTTCGGCGGCGAGGTGGGATGGACGAAGACGACCGCGCGGCGGCGGTCGAGCTCGGCGAACACTGGACCGAAAATCGGGTCACCGAGGTAGTGGCCGTGTGCATTTGTTTCGATCGCGATGCCGTCGCTGCCGAGCTCGTCGAGTGCGAACCTGAGTTCGTCCAAGGCGCCGTCGATGTCAGGGAGCGGCAGCGAGGCGAAGTGGCCGAAACGGTCCGGGTGTGTCCGCTGGATCTCGGCGGCCTCCTCGTTGACCCGGCGAGTCAGCTCCCGGGCGGCGAGGTCGTTCCCGAAGTGGGTGCCTGGCGAGGAGATCGACAGGATGGCGGTATCGATACCAGCGTCATCCATGAGGGCGAGGTGCTCGTCGAGGCTCCAGCTCGGCCACCCCGGCATCCCATCAGGACGCTCGTGCCCTGCAGCCCGGGCGGCAGAGACGTAATGGTCCGTGACGAAATGGGCGTGCACGTCGACCAGTCCCGCCGCCCCGCGGGGAGGCGCCTCCACCGAACGGGCAGCGGACGAGGACACCGGTGCTGCCGTCATCGCGGCTGGACAGCCGCGTCCGCCATAACCGCGTCGGGTACCAGGCTGGCCGCCTCAGCAACAGTCTTATCCAGCATCGTTCCTCCATGATCGGATAGGACAGCGGAGCTGGTATCCGCCTCCGCGACCTACCCTGCCACCCCTGGCAGCGCCCGGGCCGCGTCGGGCGGCGGCACCTGACCAAGCGCAGCCCACCGAGCGCGGACCCGCCGAGCCCGGCCGCTGGCGACTGAGAGTCGCTCCCCACCATCTCGGGACCACTGACACACCAGCCACCCACAACCAAGCCACGGCCAAGTGAAAAGTCGTTGGCCGAACGTTGGCCAGTCCCCGGGGGGCCGGCCAGTGCAGGGCCGAGTGTCCGGCGGAGGGTCAACGGGGTGGGCCGCTCGTGTCGAATCCGGCGACGCCTGGGCGCTGGCCCCGGCGCCGTCCGGGCTGTCGATGGTGCACGCGGCGGGCCGGCCGCAGCACGGCCTGACCGCCCTGCAGGGCCTGGACACCCTGGCGCTGGAGCCCGGGGAGTGGCTGCTCGTCACGGGTGCTGCCGGCGGTGTCGGCGGGTACGCCGTCGAGCTGGCTGTGCTCCGCGGTCTCCGGGTGGTCGCGCAGGCGGTCGCGGTGGCCGAGGACCTGCTCCGCGGGTTCGGCGCGGAGGTGTTCGTGGCCCGTGATTCCTACCTGGCGGACAGCGTCCGGGACATCGTGCCCGGTGGGGTCCACGGGGTCCTGGACTGCGCGAACCTGGGGTCGAGGCCGACGACGCGGTGCGGCACGGCGGCGCGTTCGTCGCGCTGCTCAACGACGCGCCCGCCCCCCGTCGCGAGATCCGGACCCACGACATGGCCTGGCACGCCGACCCCGGCCGTCTCGCGCAGCTGTCCGCCCTCGCCGGTGCGGGCCGCCTGACCGTGCGTGTGGCCGCTTCGTTCCCGGTCGAGAAGGCCCAGCAGGCCTACGAGGCGCTGGCCGCCGCCGCGGCCGTCTGGTCCTCACCTTCTCGACCGGGGAGCTGTCATGAGCGACCGGACGGCCGCATCCGCGTCGGCCGTGCTGGACGTCACCGCGAGCGACCCCACGACGGCAACGTTCCTGGCGTCCTACTTCGCGGCGGAGAGCGCCCACGATCCGGCGGGCTCAATCGCGCACTTCTCTCCGGGAGCGCTCACCTACTCCGAGTCCCCATGGGGGTGGGTCACCGACGGCTTTCCCGGCATCCAGGCAGGTTTCGAGACCGCCACGCCGACCTGGGGTGACGCCATCTCCTACCCCACCGGGATCACCGGGATCACCGGGGGATTCCCGACCGGTGACGGCGGAGCCGTGGTGGCGTTCACGAACACGCCCCGGGTCGTGGGCCGGGAGCTGCTGCACATCCTCGCCGCAGTCGACGTGCGCGACCACGAGATCGTCCGCTGGGTCGACTACTGGGACAGCTCGGGCATCGACCCCACGTTCCAGGCCGCCCACCAGGCCCCGTCCGCCGCTTTCCCGCAGTCCTTCCACGAGGACGACCTCGAGGTCATGGTCCCAGAGCCCCTGCGCGGGGTGGCGCCCGAGCTGGCCCGCGCACTGTCCGCCGGGGACGCCGCCGGGGCAGCCGCGCTGTTCGACGCCGACGGGGTTCTGGAGGACGACGTCCTGCGCACCCGCGTGGTCGGGCGGAGGTCGATCGCGGCGCTGCTGGGTCGGACAGCCGACACGGCCCCGTAAGGGCGCGGGTCGACGCTGCGGCACATGGTCGGCGGGCTGCGCGGCGGAGACATGGAGTGGACCGGTCGGTCCCGCGGCGGACTCGTCCGCGGTCTAACCGCGGTCGCCCTCACCTCGGCCGGCGCGATCGCCCAGGCCACCGTGGTCTACGACGGGTTCCTTCTCAAACCGGCCGAACGCGCGTCGCTGGTGACCGCCTCCACGACGCCGTGAGGCAGCTGAGTTCCGGCTGCTAGCTGCCACCAGACCGTTCAGCAGGTCCTTCACCCTCGGCGGCCTCGGCGGGCTCTGACCGTCCTGCGACGAGCCCGTCACCGTGACAACCTGTTCGGCCAGCACCATACTCTGACCGTCAAACCAGCAAGACCCACTACGTCCCAGCCTTGACCGACCCGAGGCGGTTCAGTCAGTGTCAGCCTTGCGGCCCGCGCGGCCCGCGCACGATTCACCCGCCCGCCGCCGACACAAGGATCAAACGGAGGTCGCGATCAACACCCCGGTCATAACGCTGGTCGACCCGCTCGAGAACCACGACACTGCCTTTACGCACGCCGAGCGGGAGGCCCTCGGCTTGCTGGGACGGTTGCCAGCCGCCGTCGAGACCCTCGATCAGCAGGCCGGTCGGGCGTACGCCCAGTTGCAGCAACAGCCGACCGACCTGGCGAAGTACATCTACCTGAACGCGCTGCACGACCGGAACGAGGTGTTGTTCTTCAAGATCCTCACCGACCACCTCGCCGACCTGCTCCCCATCGTTTATGACCCGACAGTCGGGGACGCCATCGAGGCTTGGAGCACGGACTACCGACGCTCCCGGGCCGTGTACCTGTCGATCGACCGGCCCCAGGACGTGCGGGCATCGTTCGAGGGACGCGGGCTCGGACCGGAGGACGTCGACCTGATCGTCGTCTCCGACGCACAGGAGATCCTGGGAATCGGCGACTGGGGTGTCAACGGCACCGACATCTCCATCGGCAAGCTCGCCGTGTACACCGCCGCCGCCGGTATTCACCCCGGCCGTGTCCTCGCGGTGAACCTGGACGTCGGGACGGACAACGAGGCGCTCCTGAACGACCCGCGCTACCTCGGGAACCGGCACTCGCGGGTGACCGGGAAGGCCTACGACGAGTTCGTCGCCCTCTACCTGTCCACCGTCGCCGAGCTCTTCCCCCGCGCGCTGCTGCACTTCGAGGACTTCGGGCCGAGCAACGCCCGCCGCATCCTGGTCGACAACGCGGCGAAGTACCGCATCTTCAACGATGACATGCAGGGCACCGGCGCGATCGTCATGGCCAGCCTCATCTCGGGCCTCAAGGTCACCGGCGGGGCCTTCGCCGACCAGCGCCTGCTCGTCTTCGGTGCCGGGACCGCCGGCACGGGAATGGCGGACCAGATCTCCGCGGCCGTGGTGCGCACGGGCGCCAGCGAGGAGCAGGCGCGGCGACGCGTCTGGCTCGTGGACATCGGCGGGCTCGTCACCGACGACATGGCCGGACTCCCCGACTACCAGAAGCCCTATGCGCGACCGGCAGAGGAAGTGGCCGGCTGGGAACGCAACGACGGGGGGATCGACCTGCTGACGACGATCCGGCGGGTGAAGCCCACCATCCTCATCGGCACCTCCACCGCCCACGGAGCCTTCACGCAGGAGGTCATCGAGGCCCTGTCGGAAGGGGTGGACCGCCCGATCCTGCTGCCGCTGTCCAATCCCACCTCCCGCATCGAGGTCATGCCCGAGCAGGCGCTGCAGTGGTCGCGAGGCAAGGCCCTCATCGCTGTCGGTATCCCCGTCGCTCCCGTGACCTACGACGGCATGGTCTACACGATCGGCCAGGCGAACAATGCTCTGCTCTACCCGGGCCTCGGGCTCGGCACGATCGTCTGTGGGGCGTCGCACGTCACCGACGGGATGCTCCTCGCCGCAGCCAACGCCGTCGCCGCGCAGGTCGACGTGACCGCCCCCGGGGCTGCTCTGCTCCCGCCGGTGCAGAACCTGCGCGCCTCCTCCGCGCAGGTCGCGGTCGCCGTGGCGCGGGCGGCCGCCGACGACGGGGTGGCCACGCGCCAGCACGACGACCTGGTCCAGGCGGTGCAGGACGCGATGTGGCAGCCCGTCTACCACACGGTCAAGCCCGCGCACACCGACGGCGGACGGGGCCGCTGAGGATGCCGCACGACGACCCCGCGCCCGCCATCCAGGACCTGCCCATCGGCCTGGACGCCGATGGCACCCGACACGAGACGGACTCCATGGGGGGAGTCGACGTCCCTGCCGACCGGTACTGGGGCGCCCAGACGCAACGGTCGCTCGTCCACTTCTCCATCGGCGACGACCGCATGCCCAAGGCCTTGTACCAGGCCTACGGGCACGTGAAGAAGGCCGCGGCGATGATCAACGGACAGGCGGGGCGCCTGCCGGCCTGGAAGGCCGACCTCATCGCCCGGGTCGCGGGTGAGGTCGTCGCCGGGGACCTGGACGACTCCTTCCCGCTGTACGTGTGGCAGACCGGCTCTGGCACGCAGTCCAACATGAACCTCAACGAGGTCATCTCCAACCGGTGCATCCAGCTCGTCGGGGGCGATCTGGGATCCAAGACACCCGTCCACCCCAACGACGACGTGAACATGGGGCAGTCATCGAACGACACGTTCCCGACCGCCATGCACATTGCCACCGTCACCGAGTTTACGGACCACCTCGTCCCCGCCGTCCGGGCACTACAGCAGTCCCTGGACGCGAAGGCCCGCGAATGGCGCGACGTCGTGAAGATCGGACGGACGCACCTGGAGGACGCGGTCCCGCTGACCGTCGGCCAGGAGTGGTCCGGCTACGCCGCGCAGGTACAAGCGGGGCTCGACAGGCTCCACGCCACTCTGCCGGGCCTGTACGAGCTCGCTGTGGGAGGGACGGCCGTCGGCACCGGGCTCAACGCGCCGGACGGGTTCGGCCCCGACGTCGCCGAGCGCATCGCCGCGTTCACCGGCCACCCGTTCGTCACCGCCCCCAACAAGTTCGCCGCCCTGGGCGGCCTGGACGCGATGGTCGCCGCCAGCGCGGGCCTGCGGTCCCTTGCCGTGCCCCTCATGAAGATCGCAAACGACGTTCGATGGCTCGCGTCCGGGCCCCGTTGCGGCATCAACGAACTCGTGCTCCCGGCCAACGAGCCCGGCTCGTCGATCATGCCCGGCAAGGTCAACCCGACCCAGTGCGAGGCCATGGTCATGGTCTGCATCCAGGTCCTGTCCGAGGACTTCTGCGTGGCCCTTGCCGGCACCCAGGGCAACTTCGAGCTCAACGCGATGCGTCCGATCATCATTAACAACGTCCTGCACTCGGCGCGGATCCTCGCCGACGCCTGCACCAAGCTCCGCGAGTTCTGCATCGAAGGCACCGTGCTGAACAAGGACCAGATCCAAGCGTATGTCGACCGCTCCCTCATGCTCGTCACGGCCCTGTCTCCGGTCCTCGGATACGACCGAGCCTCTGCCATCGCGCACCAGGCGAGCGATGACGGCTCGACGCTACGGGAGGCGGCCCTCGCGAGCGGCGCCATCGGCGCCGACGAGTTCGACAGGGTCGTGAACCCCCGCACCATGTTGGGGCCGATGTAGCCCGCAACAGGGCACGCGCAGCCCTCGCGTCAACGTCCGGATTGGGACATGCAGCGGCCGGCCGAGCACGTCCCCTCCGGCCGGCGCCCGGCGGCACCTGTGACGTCGACCGCGGCTCCGGGTCCGGATGGGGTCTGCGAACGGCCTGCGGCCCGCGACCCGGGCGAGGGCCGGCCGGACCAGCGCCGCCAGGCTCTGCGGACGGGCCGGCCCGCCGACCGCAGCGAGTTGGCGGCGGTCCTACTGGAGTCGGTCGCGCTCGGCGCGGCCTGTCTGGTCTGCGATGCAGTCGTCACGTAGCTGCTGTCGCACCCGCAGTTGGTCCCGGCGGACGACGGACCCGCTCGATGTTGCGGTTCATGAGGTTGGTGACACCGAGGGTGAGCGGGGGTAGACGGCGGGACGGGTCTCTGTCGGCAGGATGTCAACCGCTGACAACACGTCCTCAGCTCGAAATGACCGGTACCGGGAACGCCAGCACGCTTACCAGGACAGCGGTCTGGTTCGTCCAGCATGAGGACTCGGTTCCCTCGGCCGACAAAAAGCTTCCGGTGTTCCAGATTACGCAGCTCGAGGACCAGATCGGAGACCACGTTGGGGACTTGGTCGGGGACGGGACCCGCGGGATGGGGGAGGGGGTCGGTGGGTTCTCGGTCCGGGTCGAGCAGCAGCAGCTGCCCCTGAGGGAGGTGGTGGTGGTGGTGTTGCTCGCCGGTCGGATCCAGTTCCCGGAAGCTGGTGGGGTCCAGCCCGGGCGACCCTGGCGGAGAACTGGCCGAAGAAGGGCGTCGCGATCGCGATCTTCGACGCCGTGGACCGCAAGAGCCTGATCCTGTTCATCCCCGTGCTCGTGGTGTGTGCACTGTTCGTGGCCAACGCCGCGTTCGCGTCAGTCCGGACCCGGATCACCGAACTCGGGGTGCTGGCATGTCTGGGGTGGCGCCTGCGCGACAACCGCCCGGTAGGCCTCCCGGCCACCGTGGCGGGCGACCTCCGGTTCACCACCGTCGATCCCGGCTCAGCCCCTGCACGATACGCCGACCCGACCAGCCCGTTGCGACACCGCGGGAGATCTCGTCCCGCTCCGCGGACACGACACCGACACCACGCACCCAGACCACCCCCATCACGATCAGCACCATCGAAGATGAGGCACTGACCCCTTACGCCACCCAGGTAGATGCCGACGATGTGTTTGAAGCGTCGACCCAGGCTGCAGCCGGGATGCTCGCGACGTGGCGTGTGGCCAAGATCTGTGGCGCACCGGGCCAACGGGGTTCGAGCCGAAGTCGACGGACGGTAGGGTTAAAGCTGGCAGGTATCAACACAGTCGCTGGGATACAGCATGGCCGCCGGGCCTTCAACCTGTGCGTACCGATTACGTGACGAATCCAGTGTCCCCAGTCCCTCGGATCGAACAGGACTTACGATGGCCAATATTATAGTGGCGGCCCCGAGCATTCCCGGTGAGACCGCACCCCTTCTGGTGATAGCGCGCGCACTCGTGCAACGCGGACATGCGGTGAAGATGATCGCTGGCACCCAGTTCGCTGACAGTGTGACCGCGACCCAGGCGGACTTCGTGCCCATGTACGGTAGCGGTGACTTCACGCCGGCGCTCGCGGCCGAGTACTTCCGCGGACGGCAGGGCCTCACACCAGGTCCTGAGCAGTTGAACTACGACTGGATCCACGGCTTCATCGACCCGATTGCCGATCAGTACGCAATCTTGCAGGAACTGCTCAGCAAGCAGCCGGCGAGTATCCTGGTCGCCAACTCCTTGTTCCTCGGGGCACTTCCGGTCGCACTGGGAGCACCCGGCCACCGTCCCACCCGCTGGATTGCGGTGAGTGCGAACCCCCTGGTCATCTCCAGCGACTACACGACCCCGATGGGACCCATTCCGGGCCTCACCGGTGCAGAGGCCCGCGCTGCGCACCGTGCAGCCAATGCGGGGATGACGGCCTCGGTTGAACCAGCACGCCTCCGCCTCGAGGAACACGTCCGTGCACTCGGGGGGACGGCACCCGTCGACCCGTTCCTGCAGACCACGCTCGAGACCCCTGACGTGTTCGCATCACTGAGCGTCCCCGAGTTCGACTTCCCCCGGAGCGATGACCCACCGAACCTGCGCTACATCGGCATCGTGACCCCGGAGAGCGACCCGAGCTGGATCCCACCCGCCTGGTGGAACGAGCTCGATGACGACAAGCCAGTAATCGTCGTGACCCAGGGAGCGACCAACAACTCCGATCTTCGTGAACTCGTCGCGCCAGCGCTCGAAGCCTTCGCCGATGAGGACGTCCACGTCGTTGTGGCACTCGGACGCACCGTCGACGACACGGGGCTCGACGTCCCAGCCAACGCCCGGCTCGTCGAGTTCGCCCCGTTCGCCGACCTCCTGCCGAAGGCCGACCTGCTGATCACGAGCGGCGGGTTCGGTGGCACCCAGATCGCCCTTGCCGAAGGTGTTCCTGTCATTGTCGCCGGAGTCACCGAAGACAAACCGTTCACCGCTGCCAGAGCAGCCTTCCACGGTGTCGGAGCGAACCTGAACACGTCCACGCCGACGAGTGTGCAGATACGTGAGACATACCAGGACATCATCGGATCAACAACGTTACAGAGCGCCCTGGATCGCCTGAGGGACGCGTACGCGTCGCACAACTGCATCGATGAGCTCGAAGAGCTGATGCGGGTCGGTCCAGCATCGCCGACTGTGTAAAGGAAGCTCTGGGTTGATCCGCCGATGGACGATCTGTCGTGTGAGGGGTCCTGGAGTTTGATCCGGTTCTCCGGACACCTGGTCTGAGGCGATGATCGTCTGGAGAGGAGCCCGTTGATGCCTGCTGGCAAGCCTGCGGAGTTCCGCCGCAAGGCGGTCGAGCTGGCTCGGTCCGGGGAGTCCCCGGTGGCGAAGATCGCTGGTGACCTGGGGATCGCGGAGTCGTGTCTGCGCCGTTGGATGAAGGCCGATGAGTCGAGGCCGGCCGGAGTGAGGGCGCGACCCGGGACGAGAGGACGGAGCTGATCGAGCTGCGTCGCCGTAACCGGGTGCTGAAGATGGCGGTCGAGATCCTCAAGCGGGCCTCGGCGTAGCGCCCGCAAGAACGTCCTCACAAAATGAGGGCCCGGCTGGTCCGTGAGCTGGCCGCCGACGGTTTCCCCGTCGCGGCGTCCTGCCGGGTGCTGAACCTGCCACGCGCGACCTACTACGACCTGCAGCACCGCGCGCCTTCGGCCCGGGACCGGCGTGACGAGCAGCTGCTCGCCCACGTCCGGGACTCCCACGCCCGGTCCCGGGGCACCTACGGCGCGCCGCGTGTCCACGCCGGGTCGGTGAACAGCCCTCCTGGTGAGCGTCAGGTACTGGCGCCCCTGACGAGACAGAATTGTTGTGTCCCTTGCGATCCTTCGACGATCGGATCAAGCCATCGACGACCAGCAGACGCCTCAAGCGAATTTTGACGACGCTTTGGGGCAGGGCAGACCCGACCGGCGCGCGGTGTGGCGCCAGGCGCTCTCAGTGGGGCTGGCCTCGGGCGCCTACGGGGTCTCGTTCGGGGCGCTGGCCACCGCGTCCGGGCTCAGCGCGGCGCAAGCCTGCGCGCTAAGCGCACTGATGTTCACTGGCGGCTCGCAGTTCGCGCTGATCGGCGTGCTCGGTGCTGGAGGCTCAGGGCTGGCCGGGACCGCGTCCGCGGTTCTGCTGGGCGCCCGTAACGGCTTGTACGCGTTGCAGGTCGCACCCCTGCTGCGTGTGCGCGGGCTGCGGCGGGTACTGGCGGCGCAGCTGACCATCGACGAGTCCACCGCGGTCGCCACCGCGCAGCGGGTTCAGGCGCTGGGCCGGCTGGGGTTCTGGACCGCCGGGGCCAGCGTGTTCGTGCTGTGGAACGTCGCGACGCTGCTCGGCGCGCTGGTCGGCGGCGCGCTGGGCGACCCGCGCGCCTGGGGTCTGGACGCAGCAGCAGGTGCGGCGTTTCTGGCGCTGGTGTGGCCGCGCCTGGTCACCGGCAGCGCTACCGCGGCCGCCGCGGGGGCGGTGGTGGTGGCCACGGCCACCACGCCCCTGCTGCCCCCCGGGCTGCCGGTGCTGGTCGCGGCCCTGGTCGCGGCCCCGGTACTGGCCGCCCGTCGCCCGCGCCGGCGCGATGACCGAACCGGGACGGTGGACCGGTGAGCGGGTGGGCGTTGGTACTGGTGGCCTCGGCGGGGTGCTTTGTCCTCAAGCTCGCCGGGTACCTGCTGCCGACCGAGCGCTTGTCCGACCCCCGCGTGGTGCGGGCGGCGGGGCTGGTCACTGTGTGTCTACTCTCCGCGCTGGTTGCCGTGCAGACCCTGGCCCAGGAACGGGTCGTGGTGGTCGACGCCCGGGTTCCCGCCCTGGCCGTGGCCACGCTGGCCCTGCTGCTGCGTACGCCGTTCGTCGTCGTGGTCCTCGCGGCGGCAGCTACCGCTGCAGCGCTGCGCGCGCTGGGGTGGGACGGCTGACGAAGGCACCACACCTGCTCAGGAGATGACCGTCAGACCCACTTCTCGAAACGGAGCGATGGACGGTGGGCGTGCCCCGGAGGCTTACGCCAGTGTCGAACGCACCGTCGGGCGCACCATCACTGGTCGGTCTGGTCGGCCGACCCGGCACGAACGGCGGGTGGCAATGCGGTCGTTGATCAAAGGTATCGATTGGGTCGACTTGCGGCGGAAGGATGCGAGGGTGAGGCCGGCGAAGCCCTCAACGAGGTGGCGGGGTGTCGGAGGTCGATCCGAAAGATGGTCACCGAGATGACGGTGGCGGCGGTGTCGGTCAGGCGGGCGCGGCGGAGCTGAACAGGTACTGCAGGACCCAGCGTGCGCGGATGGCGGTGAAGGTCGTGTCGGTGGTGGCGGGCCCGGCTACCGGGTGGTGGCCGGGCCTGCCGGGGGTGCCGATTCAGCTGTTCGTCTTGTTCTCCGAGGCGAGCAGGGTGAGGTAGGCGGTGCGGGTGTGCGGGCCGACGATCCCGTCGGGTGCGATGTGCTCGACCTTTTGTAGGGCGACGGTGAGCCCTTCGGTTGCGGGCCCGAAGCTGCCGTCGACCAGGACCGTTCCGAGGCCGCCGCCGCGGCCGGCGGCGGTGGAGAGGTTGTCCAGGTCGGTCTGCCACACGCGCACGGCCTGTCCGTGGTCGCCTCGGCGCAGGATCGGCTGGGCGGCCGGGGTGGGCGAGCCGTGCAGCGCGGTGGTCATGGCGCTGCGGGTGTTCGGTCCGACGACGCCGTCGACGGAGAGGTGGGCGTAGCGCTGAAAGGCGCGGGTGGCGGCGGCGGTCCGGGGGCCATAGGCGCCGTCGGTGGCGAGGTGCGGGATGCCGCCGATCTTGCCGGCGACGCGGTCGATGTCCTGCTGCCAGTTTCGGACGTCGGAGCCGTGGTCGCCGACCACGAGCAGCCGGGTCGAGGCGGCGGTGGCGACATGCGCGGTCTGGGCGGCGGCGGGGGTGGCGGGGGTGGTGGCGCTGGCAGCCGAGGCCGTGGCGAGGGCGCCGAAACCTAGGGCGGCGACGGCGGGCACGGCCACGGCGGTCATAATCCTGGTGCGGTTGAACATGATGGGTCCCATCTGGTTCGACGAAGACTATTCACATGTATTCCGCATGAAGTCGAGTGACAGTACTGCGGTGATGGTGGTCGCGAAGGTGGCCAGGGGTCTGCGGTAGTCGGTGTGAAGGATTCGCCAGGTCTTGAGGTGGGCGATGG
>JAABUS010002475.1_pt1 | contig 34843 bp, 33 predicted proteins | sample 5560161 | NCBI WGS metagenome assembly JAABUS01 (sample SAMN10711885, study PRJNA513376) | rock metagenome | isolation source: Antarctica rocks | place: Antarctica: Victoria Land, Trio Nunatak nord | collected 2016-01-04 | reverse complement strand
ACGGAGTTCTTGGCTGTTCATCTATCCAACACTTCTATGTCCATGGAGTTTGGTCTTTCCTTGACCCGCCTTCATCAAACCCCCAAAACCGCTACCCCTCGAGCACTCCACAGGGCGCATGTCCCCCCCTATCCCCCCCCGTGTCTATCCTCCGAAGCGAAACGAATCCGGCGGTGAGATGGCGACAGGAGAGCCATGACGAGCTACGCCTCGCCTGCAGACCCATAACGCTGGAAGCTAACTCAGGATCGTTAGACTGGCGATCCGCAGCTGAGCTAGTTAGTGGTGTGGGGATGTTTCACCCATTCTGCAGTGGAGCTGGGTGCGGCGGGGATGTTTCGCATGTGCGGGAATTTGCGGGAGGAGGGGGGGGGAAGGGCTGAGTTTTTTTTCTGGGGGTGGCGACCTTTGGGGGTTCTGAAGATGGGGAGGGTTTGGATGACGGAGCCGGGGGAGGGATGTGCATGGTTGAGAGATGGGGGTGATGTCGTTGTTGAGGTTCGGTTGATGGTGGAAGAGGATTTGAGATTCCTTCCTTCCTTCCTTCCTTCCTTCCTTCCTTCCCGCCGTTCCGGGGGGGATTGCGCCATGTCAGACCCTTGATGTTCGCTCAGCCAGTGTGGCGGATTTCGGTGTGGGGAATTTCATCAGGGGGGCTGAGTTTGAGCGGTGGCGAATTTGGGTATGTGGGATGGAGGTGGAGGGATAGGGTATTGTGATTATGAGTGGTTTTTTTTGATTTGGTTGGTGGTAGCAGTGAAGACTTGAGCTTCAGACATGGCGGGAATGGGGGTGAGGAGGTTGCTCTAAAGTTGTGGGGTTGGTATGCTTGGGAGCTGCTCTAGGGAGTGAAGGGGATGACATTGCTGGAAGGGGAGAAAATAGTCTAATCTAAATGTATCTCCCTTGGGGTATCGAACCTATCGTACAAGCTTGAAGTAAATATCAGTTGTCTAGCCCAGCCAATGACGCCTGCAGAGAGATCTAGCCGTCGCTTTGTGTTCAGCAACCGTGCAAACGCAGGAAATAAAAATGCTCAAGCCTCGCACCGCTATCCCGTCGTCCGAGCACTTCGTAGGAAAGAAGAATGCAGAAGCCTTGCCTCGCCGGGCATGTATGTGTCGAGAACGCCATCTGTCGCTAAAATGAAATGCCGTGATGCTGTAATGTCGTACCATGCCCAGTCAAGTGGGCTTCGATGGGCTTTGGACTGGATCATGTCCACACCGTCCCGATGTGGGCAGTCTGTTAGGGGGCTGATCATTGGTGGTACCGCGAGTCCGACTCCTTGTGTCGGATGACCGTATCCTTTGGCCGTGAGCTGTAGTTGTGGACCGTCACGTCTCTTGACTTGGAGCTCGACGACGACGACGAGGATTGTCCCCCTGACGTTGACCCGCGGGCTGGCTCATAGGCCGGGGCTCGCGGCTTTTCCGAGTAGGAAGATGAGGAGCGGCTGGATCCGGAAGAGTAGGACTCGCGGTAGGAGTAGGAAGGCATCGTTGAGGATTTTCGAGGTGTTAATGGACGAGGTAGTCGGAGGCGGGACGGGGAGGTGTTGATTCGGCGTTGGAGTCGAGAGAGAAGCGGTGTCCTGGGTGCTGATGGGACCTGCTGGCGAGGGAAGGTTTGGTAGCGGATGAGGTTGGCTTGATGGATGGGGGATGGCCGGTGAAGGTTTTTGGTCTGGGAGGCGAGGTGGATGGGATGGGAGATGGACGACGCCAACTTCTGGTCGATTGGATTGCTTTGGTGGATAGGTGTTGGTGTAAGTAGTGCTGGAGAGTTGAGGTCAGGTAGACGATTAGATGGTTGTCGAAGGATATAGTAAGCGCTGGAGCTGGTGGCGGAGTCGAAGAGGTCGAGGTGTAGGAGGCTAATTGGTTGTCAAGAGTTATTGAAAGAGGAATTGGTCAAGTTGCAATGGCTTGAAGGGGTTTTGAATATCAAGAGGATTGATGATCAGAGGCGATGGTGTAGGATGACGGAAGGAAGCGTGAGGATGTCCTAGACGTTGATGCAGGAAGACGGAAAGTGTTGGTTGTATGCGGAGATCTATATAAGGTAACAAAGAGAACACTTGCAGAAAGTTCTTTTGTATGATTGAGACGAGTTGAGGCTATGCAAGAGGAAAGAGAGGAAATGAAACAAAAGGAGACCTTTATATACCTCAGGCTCACCCTGGGAACTACTCACGATTGACTCTTGTGCTGCCTGGGGCTAATTAGTTTTCGGTCCTGGGGGGACAGGCTGCAATATCCAAAGTGGTTTAGTGCAGGCAGAAATTATGACTTAGGTCCACAAATATGAGACAGAGCAAAGGACAGAAGAGAAGTCGAAGGCCGGGCCATGGAAGGAAAGAGTCATAATAAGAGAAAGATAGATCTGGAGTCTTTGCGGATCCACCATTCGCTCGTCAGGTGTCTTCGGAGGATGGCGTAGACGCGGCGCAGGTCCCACGCAGCCGGGGCTTCCCAACAGACATTGAGGGCCTTTAATTGATCGGGTGGGCAGCAATTGACGCAGGAGACATGGTTCCTGTCAGTCATCAGCTGCGGCAGCAGGCGCAGTGGGTAAGGTTGAATCGTGCGTAGGGCGCGGAAGGAGGGAGGCCGCGCTTGATGGCCAGTCATAGGCCTCGCGGTGACTCCGTGAAGACGGCCAAGTCGCCCAGAAGAATCAAGGGGTGAGGCTATTCAGCTTTGACACGCAGGGGGTCCTTCTTCGGTGTCGCAGCTATTTCGATGCATAGCCCGATATAGTTGGAAGCTTGATGAGGGCGCAGAGTGGAGGAGACGTTGGCAGCTGAAAGAAAAGAGCCTCACGCAGGGCTATGTTGGGCTAGTGCGCCAAGCCCGGACTAACCGCTTTCGGTAGAGCTGCCTGGAACTCAAAATCACCTGCCTCCTGTCGCGCCGGGAATACGAGTCACAAGAAAGCCTCTGGGCACAATGCTGATGATGACGACGACGAACATGTGAATTGGACCTCTCTATTCGGAGCACGGCGTGATATTAATTGACCTATCATCCGCGAATACGACCTTCGTAACTATCGTTGACGCCGGTCCTCGCGGGCTTGGGAGACCGGCCAATCGAACATCTATCGAGCAGCCGAGCTTGGCTGCCATAACACTGGCAGGTATAGTAAGGGAGACAATAAAGCCAGGGCCGTAAGCATACATGGCCTATCCACACATCCTATCTCAATTCCCAAAGTCGCAGCCAGCTCGGGTTACTCCGGGCTCTGCTTCCAGAGACAGATGTCATCAACGACGGGACTGGTACACAGACACCAGTCAGGTAGGTTGGAAAAATATTATTCGATTGTTATGCAGACTACTATTGCATGCGCCCCTCACAATATATCTTGCATGACCATCTCTCAGATTCCAAACAGACTCGGCATGATCTCGCTCAGAAGAAGGAACCACAATCCCGCTCTACCTCTTCGCCTTTGCCTTCTTCTTTGATGCCACGTCCCTGGCCGCCTTGGCCTTTGACTCGGCATTTCGGCGTTCCGTGCCACAAGAAATACACTCGTCTCCAGGGATGTGGAATCTCCCGCGGTGCCTGCTGCATTCGACCATATGCCCCTTCTTCTTGCAGACATTGGAGAAGGCAGCTCCACACGCACAGTGGTGTACCATGGTGATTGAGTCCGGATGTTGAATGGAAATAAAGCACGCTGGCTAGGTGATCGGACCCGATGCCGGATGCTAGGTAAAAGTCTGGTGGTAGGGTATCGATGTTTTGGATAGCCGTTTGGTTATGTTGTGGAGAACTTGTTCCGTGATACTGATGCAAATCTGGAAACAGTTCACGGCAAGCATTTAAATAACGAGCGTCTCAAGCTTGGAGGACTTTTCCTTCATTGTGAAATGACAAGCATTGTTGACTTTAGGAGTGTACTATGCTTCGAGTTGACAATGCAGCTGACTCGATTCAATGACATTGTGCCACCATGCTGGAGCGATGAAGTATGCATTGCGTGAATTCATTACTGTTCTGTATTTGACCGGAGTCACGGAACAGGTATGTCGGAAACGTGCTCATAGACACCATCTCTCTGCGATCAAGCTACTCCCTAAGCGGTAGTGAATACCCCATCTTCGAATGAGCAATTCGGGCTTTACATCGCCCATATCGATCTCCTGCTAATTGTGGTCAGCTGCAATTTCGTTTCGGCAAACAAGGGTCTTGTCAGGATGTGGCCAATCAATCATAACAATGACATTGTTCACTGTGAGATCAACAAACAAAGAACGAGCGCGATTAGCGCCTGTCGACGTCTTTGAGCTTTCTCCGAACGTTTTTGAAAACCTGCCAACAAAGACATCCTCCCGCGTACTTTTCACAAAGTCAACCTTGCTGCTTTAATCGTTGATCAAGCTTACATCTTAAACGACCATCTACCGCTCAAATTCGTTCAATCTGCAACCATCAGAAATCGGTCTATTTGTCAATCGTCGGACTTGACTATGTCAACATTTAGCTCCTCGGCTTTGCAGGGTGAAGACGAGAATCTGGCGGTCTTCAGAGCCGTTATCGCCGCTGTCAATTTCGAAGTGATTCCAAACCTTGCGTCTTCCATCCGCCAGGAGCGGGATGGCGAATCCGAAATAGTTCCCGGAGTAGGTGAAGAACAATCCACTACCAGAAACATACATTGCACGGTCTCCTCTAAGCCCTTATTTGGATCGTACAACATCTTGTACCCCATAGAATTTGCCGACGGAGTTCGATGGCTTATCAAGATTCCAGCAAAAGGCTATAGTGGGCGCTGGACCGATTCTGATGCTCGAGCAATCACGTCAGAAGCACTCACCATGCGGCTCGTAAAACAGAAGACTACGATACCCTTACCTCAAGTGTTCTCATTCCAGTCAACTATTGAGAACGAGCTCCATTGTCCCTTCATTCTGATGGAGTTCATTGAAGGTGTATCTTTACATGAATTCTGGTTCGACAACTCTCAGTCAACGACTGATACTGAGCAGCGCCGGCAAAGCATCCTGGAGAAAGTTGCGTCTGCGATAATCCAATTGAACCGATTCCGATTTCATGAAGGCGGCTCTCTCCTGTTCGACGACAACGGTCAATATGGAATCGGCCCTATGCAACGGGTAGACTACCAAGCCATGTTGGACCGCCTCCAGACCGACGGAGAGGATGAGCCAACTGTAATGTTCGAGGCGGGACCATTCAATTCTCAGAGGGACTTTTGCCGCTGCAGCATAGACCGCCGAGAGGCACCACCGGATAAAGTCGGTCGAGGCTTCCACAAAGTGTTGCGGCTTCTCCTTGGATGGATACCCTACACCGATAATTTAGAGCAGACCCTGTTCGTGCTCACACATCCAGATTTCGACATTCAGAACATCATCGTCGCTCCGGACGGTGAACTACGCGGTATAATCGACTGGGATGGAGTCGCAGCAGAACCGAGTTGCCTTGGTAACGAACGTTATCCCAGCTGGTTGACTCGGGACTGGGACCCCATGATGTATGGCTACAGACCGCCAGCACCTCTCGCAGAAGAGAGCGGCTCTGAAGTTGACGAAACCCAGCAGCCCTATACCCTTGCTTTACCCAAGAACGAACAGTCCTGCCAAGATGAACCGGAACATGACACGGCCCCAGAAGAGGGGGAACTCGTCCATGAACCAGAGTCCACAGACACCATCAAGGAGAATTCGCCGGACGAGCTAAGCCGGTACCGCGAGATGTACCAGGGCTTTATCGCAGCGCTTGCCACGCAGGCCTACGAAGATGCATCCCACGACGCGAGTAACGAATATCAGGTTCCGCGACCGGATGCATGCGTTCAGATGACCCGTAATTCACTCATGATCGAAAATCTGGCTATCGCCGCAAACAACCCCATGTGCACAGATGCTATCTTAGAGAAAATCTTCGAGGAGATTGCGCGTGTCACCGAAGACGAATATAACGACGATTCCGAGAACGAAGATGAAGGCAGCGTGGGTGATGATGCAGAAATCGAGGAGGAAGCACACCCCCACGCGGAAGCCACCATCTCCGATAATGAGACGATGGAAGCGGGCGTAGAAGGCACCAGATCGGAATCCGAGGATGTGGAAGCAGCTGCGGAGAGTGCAGACGGTGATGGAGGAGAGTGTTTCGACCTCGGAGGCTTCAACTTTGGAGACGTCGCACTGGCGCTGGCGGACGGCGAGCTGGACGAAGCTCGTCTAGCACGACTGAGAGCTGGGTTCACAGCTCTTTGTTCCTGATAGGTCCAATACAGCACAACTACCACTTGTAATGATATAGCCTTTATGGAGGATCTATCGCATAGATCTATGTAATTTTTGATAATGTATCTTCCATCAAGGACTAGTTACTGCTGCGATGACATTGTAGGAGAAAACAGTTAAACAAGTGCAGGGCTGCTCTCTACATGCGGGGTAGCAAGCCAACGACTCATCGTTCCAGCATCCAGCATCCAGCCTCTCGGATCCATCGGCCTGCGACGCTCTTGTCCAATTAGGCTTAGCGTCGGCCTTAGGCTCTTAATCCTGGCCGACCTGCCTAAAGTAGATATCTATCGTAGGCACCTTAGATAGTTGGAATCCATCCACTTTACTCCCTTATCCCCGACACTAGCCCCCCTGTCCTACAGGGCTCTCCTTATAACAGGAGCTAGGGTGTGACGATTCTGTAAGTATATGGGGCAGGTGCATCTCCCTATTACTTTGGATGTTCTGGTATTGGATGACTAAGGTACACATCTCACATACCAGCTCAGATCATTGTCTACCGTTTAAGTTGCCGAACCACACCATGAAGCTCCTCTCCACTCTGGCTCTGTTCTCCACTTCTCTACTCTCCACCATCCCTCCTACCGCCGCTCATCCTGCCGCCACCCCCAAGCCTCTAGCCCTTCCCGTCAGAATCATCCACGAGTTCCCCCACAACACATGGGTCGAGAACCTCGCCGTGCGTAGCAACGGCAAAGTCCTTGTCACCCTCCTCAGCACCCCCGACCTCTACCAGATCGACCCCTTCACACCCAACAGCGCCCCCATACTCGTGCACCACTTCGCCGACCACAAAGCTCTTTTCGGCATCACCGAAACAACGACCGACCTCTTCTACGTCGTCACCAGCAACTTCTCCTCCACCGACACGACGAACCCCAATCCCGCCGGTGCCTACGACATCTACGAGGTGGACGTCCGCAATGGCGCTTCTAAGGCTATAGTTACTAAAAATGCAAACGTTCCCAACGCCAAATTGCTGAACGGCATGACTACCCTGTGTGCCTCTCAGGGCATCATCCTCATCGCCGACTCCTTTGCCGGCCTGCTCTACCGCCTCAACACCCACACCAAGCAAGTCGCCATCGCCATCGACGACCCCACCATGAAGGGACCCCCTGCGGGCCCAATTCCCTTCGGCATTAACGGCGTCAAAATCCGCGATGGCTTCCTCTACTTCACCAACACAGGCGTGGGTTCCCTGGTCAAGATCCCGATTTCCCCCATCGATGGAACAGCAACAGGCTCCGCGGTCGTTCTCACCACGAATGCCAAGCCCGATGATTTCATACTCGATCGGGCAGGCGACGCTTTCATCGCTGAAATCTACCTCAATAATCTAGCCTTTCTGCCGCCCCAGGGGGGCAATGTGACAGTCTTAACGGGCGCACCGCTCACTGATCCGACGGTGTTGGCGGGGCCGACGGCGTGTGCGTTTGGGAGGCGGCACGGGGATAGAAGGTCGCTGTATATTACTACGTCGGGGGGCATTGCGAGTGGGGTCGATGTTCCGACGCTGGGGGGCGCGTTGTCGAGAATCGATTTGAGGGGGACGGGGTATTTTAACAAGGGCGAAGACGGGGAGGAGTGGGAGGGGGAGGGGAAAGGGGATGGGGATAAGCGGCTTTGATTGAGGATAGCATGAGTGATGGTTGTGACATGACGTATATTTACTTTTAGATTTCGCGGCGCCCTATAACGCTATGTATTGAGATGAGGGCAATTGGAACCCCCCTTGGCGAAGACATCTCCAAATTGAGCCTCTTGTTACCATTCTCGATATTTAGAAAGAAAGCTTCTTCAATTCCTTCATGGACTGATACACAGCAACCCCTCCGACTCGAACACAATACCGCCAACTACACTAGAAGAACCTGCACTTCACAAAAGCCTTTTTACACATTGGGCCGGATATGGAGAACTCCGAGCAACTCGATAGCTGTCCGCACAGGCTTTGATGATCCGGCCACAACAGTATCCGAGTCTTCGATTCATAGAGCTTGGAGACTTGCGGCGGCTTCAGATTCCACCTTCGACCAGGATGCAGTTGAGATACTCGGTAAGCCCTGTTTCACCTTCGAGCCATTGCAAAGTTTGGATGCCTTTTCTGGCGACACCCTACCTTGATCACAGCTTTGCTGTGTTGGTCACACGGGCGTAATTCTCTACCGAAAACGTCGTTGCCAGAGTAGGGGCTGCCAGGGCCAGGAACCCCAAAAGATATAATGTCCCTCGAAGACACTCATCGATCATAGCGAAAAAAGTTCTTCGGAGAGTTACTTTTGGGTTTCTCTGGGCTCTCGTCTAGGTAAAGTACTGGTACAATCCTGGCAGGTTGCCGATTGCTGCGGAAGTGCTGTATTCCTGTGAAGAGCCAGGGTTGCTTGCTTACGTAAGCTTGGATACTGGCTGGGCCGATTCAGCTGTGGCTTTGGGCAGTGCGAGTAGTACTGTGGGCAGCAGTCTGTCGTTCAAAACTAAAGTAAGCTGCGGCTAACTGGATCCAAGGCCAAGGCCGAGCGTTCCATTGCTCTGCGGAATGTGTGAAGCAGGAACAAAACCGCTTTGAGAGCATGCTAGTCCAAATCGGTGCAATTTTGTAGTCCCCGTCCTTCGTTCGGTATTGTAGCTTTAATTTTCGGCCAATCAATAGGTAACTGTCGTCATTTTGCATGTTAGGATACCTGTAGTGCGACTGAGGGCATTGTGCGTACTTTAGCCTCATTTATCTTCCTGGTCCAATCAATGTTCAATTCCCAAAGATTATGCTTGGCTGCCGCAACTCTAAACTACGCGGAAATGGCTCGCAGAAGGTGGTTTTGTCACACTGGAAGACAAGCTCCTGACCTACATCTACCACCGCCTGTAAGATAGAAACCTACTTTCTTGACTCGTATTGCAGCATCTCTACTTCCCACACCATTGACCCATTATCAAACACCAGATTGACAATGGCCTCATCTTTCTCGCTTCTCGTTACCCTATTACTGCTCACAAGTAGACTTTCTGAAGCAGCTCTACGTACATACAATTTTACTCTCCACAGTGGCATAAGAAGTCCCGGTAATATGCGCACTCTGTTGCAATTTCAAGCATCGTAAGAAGATCTGCTAACACTTTGTAGATGGTTTCTCCCGGGAAGTATACCTCATCAACGGCCAGCAGCCTGGCCCACTGATAGAGGTCGAGGAAGGAGACGATCTCGAAGTCTTTGTACAGAATGACTTATCCGTGGAGAGCACGATCCATTGGCACGGTGAGCACCCTAACGTTCTGTCATCAGCGATTTCCCTATGCCCTTAGCTATGCATGATCTATCAAGACATCAATCCTGACTACTTTATACTAGGTCTTCTTCAACGTGGAACGCCAGAGATGGACGGGGTGCCCGGGGTTTCACAGGTAAGCTGTCATCTGCACTGGTAAGGTAATTGAATTATATCTGACTTAGACTAGTATCCCATCGCTCCCGGTGGTAACTTCACCTACAAATTCTCCGTTGCACAAGAATACGGATTCTACTGGTATCATTCCCACTTTCGAACCTACTACGACGATGCGATTCGAGGTCCATTAATGATCCACCCATCATCCACCCGTCCTCGACCCTTCGAGAAACTCGCAAAGAACAGCAATGACCTGGCGAATTTGCTTCAAGCTGAACGCGATGCCCCTCCTGTTCTTCTGAACGATTGGACCCATGATCTTTCGGAGACCATCTTTGAGCGCTATACCAAAACTGGCGCGTTCCCAAGTTGCGTCGACAGTCTTCTGGCAAATGGACTTGGACGAGTCGAGTGTCTGCCTGACTACATACTCAAAGCGGGAACTGGTCTAGGACTCGACACTTCACATCCCGGAGGTAGCGGATCCTCTCAGATGTCTTCTGACGCCTCTTCAATGAGCACGATGGGAATGAGGAAAAGAATGGACATGAGTGGATCAAGCATGTCCGCCGACATGACAACGATGGCGATTCCATCGACGGAGAGCTCAATGCAGATGATCTCAACCTCATCCATGTCAAGTATGTCTTCAATGTCGTCGAGCATGACACCAATGTCGTCAGGCCCGATGTCGTCGGGTATGGCTTCAATGTCGTCAAGCATTGCTCCAATGTCGTCGAGTATGGCTCCAATGTCCTCGAGCATGCCTCCAATGTCCTCAAACATGCCTCCAATGTCGTCAGGCTCAGTGTCGTCAGGCTCAATGACGTCAAGTATGGCTCCAATGTCTTCAAGCACACCCGGAATGAGCTCACTGGACGCACGCGGCTGCACTCCACCAATGATGTTCAAGCCCGGCTACAATGTCAGCTCACTTCCTCCATCAACGTGCGCGAATACAACATCTTCCCAGCTAACGATTACGGCAAATTCCACGCAAGGATGGCTAGCTCTCAATCTCGTCAATTCAGGAGCGGTGAGTAAGTTGGCTGTGTCGCTCGATGCACATTCTATGTATGTCTACGCCGCCGACGGTCTCTATGTTACCTTACAAGAGGTTAAGGTGAGTTGCAAATCATCAAACTGCCGTATCTAGCGTGTACTAACACAGCAAGGTCCTTTACCTATCGATCGGTCAACGTTATTCAGTTATGATCAAGCTGGATCAATCGCCTGGCGACTATTATCTTCGGTTCGCAACGTATCCATGGGGCGATATGCAACAAGTTCTGGAAGGCCAAGCCATTGTGTCTTACAAGGTATGAGTTCTGCGGAGAATATGTCTCGGATGAGGGCTGACAATTTAGATGAACTCCACAATGTCGAAACGTATGATCGGAGCACAGGACCCCTCGATGTCGGTGTACATGCTACAGAATGGATCGGCAACGGCGAACGCGTCAACACTCGACCCGACTCTTCTACATCCGTTTGAAAGCACTTCGCCACCATCAGGAATGGCAGATATGACCAAAGCTCTCAATATCAGCCAGACAGGTATTGTGACTTGGGTGATGAACCGTGACCCATACATTGAGGCTGCAACGCCGGTTCTTTATGGAAATTCGTCTGAAGGATGGAACGCAAACACCACACTCCATCTACCGTTCAACTCAACATTTGATATCATCATGTCTATCGCGGACGACTCGATGGACAAGGTCGGTCCTTCTCAGCGCTACAAGCCTATCTGCAAGCGCAAGTCTGATTGCTGACATTTCTCAGATGGCCCACCCAATCCATCTCCACGGCCACAAATTCTGGGTCCTGGGATCCGGAAGCGGAAAATTCCCTTACTCTTCCGCGTCTGCTGCCCCTTCGTCGATGATCAACCTCCAGAATCCTCCCTATAGGGACACAGTCGACTTGCCGAAATCGGGGTGGCTCGTTATTCGGTAACTCTCTTGAACTTCGCAAACGAAAGTGCAGGCTGACCGGAGAATGAACAGGTACATTACGGACAATCCTGGCGCATGGCTGCTTCACTGCCACGTCCAATGGCATCTTGTGGTAAGTGCTGTTACTCCTTTCACCATCAACATCATTATTCCTTTGAGTTTAGTTCGAGACAAATGGCTGATGATGTATCGTCGTCCTCAGAGCGGTATGGCGTTGGTACTGGTAGAGGGAGAAGAGAAAATCCCAAGTATACTGGCCACGTCCAACACTACCTCCACCTCCAAGGGTCCCCAACCTGGTAGTGGTGCAACGAGCAGTGCGTCAGGTCTGACTGTTGGGGACTTATCTCGGCGTGTGGCTGTCGCGTTTTTCGGAATGCTCCTGGCAGCGACCCTCTAGGTGGGCAAGGCTAGCAGTGCGGAGGAACGATATTTGACGCTGGAACTGGTGTATCATGCGAAGACAATCCCACAAGGGTATTGGGGTTTTCACATCAAACATGGACATTCAGGCATTGCATCACCGCAGTTGAAGTGCCTGATCTCATGGATAATCAAGGCTTGCATCACTGCGGTGGGAGTGGCTCGTGGATCCAGCCTTGACATTGGGCTGAAAGGGATCAATCATAGGTAGTCACAACATCTGTATGGGAGGATGACTAAAGTATACTCACAACAACGGCAGGCATATGCATGTAGATTGGGCCGAGATCGTGTACTGCAATGGAAGTGGGCCCATCAGCTGTGATTCCTGGCCGTGATTTCGGAGTGCACATCCTGCTTCCTACAGTTCAAATGGGCCGCTATAAGGGCGGGACTCAGAGAGCAAATCACGGAGCACTTATGAGGTGTGGCTTTCGTGGATGGAGAGCTTGTGAAGTGAAGTGGCATTCAGAGCCGAGAAGGTAGGTTAATTTCTGTGCAGCTACTCGTCAACACGCAGCTGGTCTCTACGTCGACCTTCGAGAGATTCCATCTCGTCTTCTAACTCCAGATATCGGCCCATGGCTGCATCCGCCTCTTCCCTTAGCCTCTTCAAATCATCCCTGCAGACATTTCTTGCACTCCTGAGAGATTCGATTTTCGCATCCAGAATCGCAAGCTCGTTCTCTTCGCTTGCATTCTCGTTAAATGGCTTCCATGCGCCTTTGACGTCCGCAGTCGAAGATATGGCCACTGATGGCGGTTGTGTAGCCGGCGCGGTTGAGGGCTTGGGCGCTTGAATGGGAGGTCAGGGGCTGATGCTCGTGGGTTGGCCTGGACGTGGCCTATAGTGGAGATTAGCATCAAGGGCCGAGGAACAATTTGAGATGTAGATATAGTGCGATGAAGGGACGCTCAGCTGCTGTAGAAGGACACTCTACCACCTGAGTCCGAGAAAGCCCTAAAGAGGAAGAGGTGTGCTGAAAGGCTTCTGATCGGACGACTTACAGCATCGGTGAGATCGACCACTCCTTCCGTCCCCCAGTCGTCTTCGACTTGACCTTCGCGCCGCATTTCCCTTTGTTTTCTTCGAGCCATGCCTCGAGGTAGAAGGGCTCTCCATATGTCTTGCTGAAATCTTTCGCTTTGGTCAGGCATGTCCATTTCTCGTGATGGCCGAGGAATCGAATGACTACGGGCCAGATCCACCTGTCTGGTACATGTCAATCTTAGGTTGGGGGTTTTTGTTTCGGGTTACCTACATGGCCCTTTCCCGGCACCAGCTCTTTGGAAGTCGAGACGGATCTCGAGGTTGGTAGTTGAGGGGGGAGGTGTGAAGAGGCGTGCGAGCGGGAATGTCGTTGGTGTCTTTTGGTTGGTCGTCGTTGTCCTCCATGGGTGTGTCGTCATCAAGGAGTTGTTCGACGGCCGCTTGAGTGATCTGAGCCGTGTTTGCAGGATTGGCGGCTTTGTCATTTGGAGGGTCGAGCAGGGTCAGTTTCTCATTGCCTTGAGGTCGTGCATTATCTTCAGCCCTCAGATCCTCGTTCTGCTCATCACCAGTCGACTCCCCAGTTGTCCCGTCCTCGAAGCGCTTAGAATCGTCGCTGGACTCAGGAGCCGCCACGATCTTGAAGCGGATAGTCACAACGGGCAGTGCCCTGCCGTGCCGTTCTCCTTCGCTAACCCAAATGTCTTCGAGGTGGCTCAGCGGAAATATAACTCGCCATACATACTCATCCTCATTCTGGCCCCCTCCTGGTTGGCTCTTATCCTTCTTGTACTGGCTTCCCAATTGGCATACTTGGATGCTGGTGCCACTTATGGAAATCTGCTCAACATTCCAGGGCAGCTTCTTGCATTCCAGCGGTACGTACGAGTCCCCCAGTCTTTGCCAGTCCTCGCTGGAGGCGCGTCGAGAGTACAATACGGCCTCCCGGACGCGCATGTGGTCGAGGCCCCACCATTCCTCGGAGATCTCGGGAGAGCCTCTGTTGGCCATGCTGGCGCTCGATCCGGAAGACGTGATATCAGCTATTGTGTTTACTGGAGATGGTGAAGATGCAGTTGGCAAGTGGTATTTCTGTGAGCAGGTGCTGTCCGAGGACAAGCAGCCTTGTGGTAAAGGGTGGAAGCAGGTGTCACCCGAGGGCGTACAGACTTATGATGAAGGTCTGGCAGGTATTGTTCAGGAACAATAACCTTGTGGTAGCGCCGATGGCCGATGAAATGTCACGTATGAGATTGTCTATCGGTGGTCGACGAGGAGCAAGAAGAAGAAGGGCTCAGCAGTGAATTTTGTAGGTGTGCGCGCTAACTGATAAGCTAGTGGGAATCGCGCCCACATTGCGTTACTTTATACGAGGAATTCGGAGAGCTTTCGGGATTCTATTTCTTTCCTACTTCACTTCTGCCTTATGTGAAGCGAATTACCGCGATAGGTCCACAAGCTTCACGCTCCGTCCGCATGGTGTCATACTTTGGTGTAAATCTACAACCTGTCAACAGAGCTCGCTCATCACGATTGGGATCTACTTTGGGATCTACTTCGCAAGCCTCGCTATTCGAGCTAGATCAACGTTTTTCCGTTTCTGGTCCTTTCATGCTTTGAAGGGGGCTACTACCTGTATATTAATCCAGCTATATCTACACGAGTGCAGCTGCTTCTACTCAATCTATTAGCTGACGTTCATAATGACACTTACACAGAGTCAACAAGCGAGGAAGCGAAAGAGTCCAAGTGAGTGCGGCTGCGAAGGAGGACGTGTCGGAGTCCCAGACACTCACCGCGAAGCCATTACCCAAATCGACGATTTAGCGGACGAGCGAGGTAAATATGGAGGCGGGAAACGGTCTATATGCTATCAAGACCTGGTGCTGTGCCCGGTCTTATTTCCGTGTCATATAGGGTCGAACCGAAGCTTCAGATGGTGTCCGAGATGGACATACATTTATTGCATGTACGTTCTAAGAATATGTAGGAAACTACACTTTGACACTAGGAAATGGATACCTTCTCCAGTCATTCTCGATCGTGGAGAAGTCGGCCCATAGACTGACCAAGTTGAGGCTTTTGCGACCTACATCAATTTTGCAGGTTTAGAATAGTTGGATGAGTTCCGAGCAGCGGCGATGGGACTGCAACTCCACCCAAGATTTGATTTATCGATGAGCCTGCCCACAAGTGGAATTGACAAGTATCAGGCAATTCTCCTATCAGATGACTAGATATGTGGGACTCGAGGAATGCATGCAATGACGGGATGGTGAACAATTCCTGGGCACTTGTGGAAAGACGTTTTGACGTTTTGACGATTTGACGATGGACTGGAGCACCCAAGATACACCAGAGCAAAAGAGCAAAAGCATCACTTAACCAAATCTACATACTCAACTAGACCATGCTGCAAGAGAGGATCCAGACTTCGCTATCAATTGTTGCAAGGGCGCCGTGGAAATACTTAGGATAATGGAAAGATACGTAGCGCCAGTCGCACTTAGACAGCCTTCTCATAGAGTAAGCCAAAGTCAAGTCGTCACTTCTGCTGCTGCTCATAGTACGAGATCCTGGGAGTAGCTTGTTGGTTGAGTTGGACACAATCAGTGAGGCACTCACGTAAAATAGGCTAGCAAGAATCGGTAAACAACTGTCACGTGAAAAATGTCTCAATTAGTACTAGCTCGCTTTTCACTCCGCGAATTCTGGGTGCTCTCGATGGCAGCAACCTCTTCTCTTTTATCTCTCCCCCAACTCTAGACCTTGAAGTAATCCCTATGAGTATTCTATGCAGACCTCTTCTTGCAATGCTGCCTTCGCCTGCACGATGCGGTGTGCTTGATTTTATGTACGCCTTTGCACCAAACATTGGACGCCTCTCAAGCTGTGGACACCGATGACCTCCACCGCAAAACGCACGCTCGCGATGCACGAGCTTCGTGACACAACCGCCAGAAAAAAAATGGCCATCCATTCGACGAATCAACGCACCTCCATTGCCGAAGTGTAGCATGTTCCACTAAGATGATTGGCTTGAACGTAGGCCCACAGGCATAAGCGCCCAGCGTTTACCGGGGGTGATGCCCAGGTCGTCGCACTTATGCAGCTTGAAAGCCATGAAGGCTGTGTGGCCTATTACTTTGCACTATCGGGGTAAGGTAGTGAGCCAGTGATACAGACTACTCCGTATTCCCGTTTGCCTACGATGGTGTCTGGCCTTTTCTGTGGGTGGTGAGCACTTTTGCATTTCCCTCTTCCCAAAACCCGACCGCTTTGAGTACGATGTACTGTTGCATCGCACGTTATATTCAGTCTTTCAATTGTGCTTATGGTTTCTGGCCTCCTTGAAACGTGAGCAAGTGCGACCATCTAGAAGCCTACGTTAGGGTTGTGGGTGGGCTCCTGTCGTAGTGCTTCGCCCACTTAGAGGCACAGCATAGTGTTCCAGGCGTGCATGTCGCACGGTCGATCATCTTTGCGCTGCAGATAAATTACATTCTTACGCTCTCATTCAAGGATGTTGTGCGGCCATATCCTATTCCAGTCTTACTCACAGTCGTCTTTTTCTATTGCTTGAAGCTCACATTGCAAGTATGCGTCTCCCACGAGACCAGTCGCCGAACGACGACTCTAGGCCAGAACGTGCTCAGAGTGAAGCTGCTGGAATAACGGACGAGCATGTAGGGCTACAATCCAAGGCGCATGGCCGCACCGATTCCAACAGCAGTGGCAACTCAACAGCCAAGCATACCCTGTGCATAGACTACGGGTCTAGCGGCAAGAGCGAATGTGGTGAGACCGATGGTGAATTGTCGAACGAGCTCGAAGGCCTCGCGCTTGCCCAACAGTCGCCTCCGCGGTATAGCCTAGGACATGATCTTCCCCATTTGCATAATGTACGCCAGAGTTCTCACGACCAGGTTGTTTTGGCGGACTTGTACAACGCTACGCCCAGGAGCTCACCCTCTCCGCATCGAACGACCATGACGAATCAGACTGACCCCGGGACTCATACAAACAACGATGGAGACTTCGAAGTCTGTAACGAAGGTGCCCAAACTTTGCCAGACATTGAGAGCCTAAACCTAGAGCAAGGTCGAAGCAGCCGGTACGATGTTGGAGGAGAACCTCTGCCGCGAGAGCCTTACTTTAACAAGGGTTTTCAGAAGGCCCTGAAGTTGGCCACTGGAGTTGCATCTGATCTCGTGAAAAGCATGACACGATGTAGTCAATCTCAAATTGCTAATTCGGAGTTGAGCAAGCACCTGATGACCGCTCGAGTACTGCAAGACTATAGTTGCGCTGCCAGTCGTACTGTTGGTATTGTCGGAGATATGTCCTCTGGCAAGTTTTCCGCTTCAATACTACAGAAAATAGCCCTGACGCAATCTCCAGGTAAAAGCAGCCTCATAAACTCATTGCTCAATATACGAGATCTGGCTAAGACGGTATGTATGATGTATCTTATCTGCAGCTTCTGCAACTAATGTCGTTGGCAGGGTGACTTGGGCACTGCAGTAACCTCTCTCGTGACCGAATATCGTTACCGTCAACAGCGCCACACTGCTCCTTTTAGCATCGAAGTCGAATACTGCACCAAACGGGAAATAGATGAGCAGTTGCAAGAGCTATTGATTGATTATAGAGAATGGTGGAGACCAGGGTTATTAGACGGGCGATCTGAGTCTGGAGACGAGCTGCACGATATTGAAAAGAAGTCCAAGTGCGCACTGGACACCATTCAGAACATCTTCGGAGAGATTCCCCAGACAGACCCACATCGGCTAAAAGACTTCTCCGATGGAGCCTTCGCAAGCATCTACTGCGATTTGAGCACCCTTGCTTGCGACCTTAAATGGCCAGCTGGAGCTGAGAACGGCACGTGGGCTACAACTGCTCTTGATGTGAAAGAGTGTCAGAAAAAAGTGGAGATCTTCAAAGAAAAAGGACTTTGGCCGCTTACAAATATAATTCGGTAAGGCCCACAACCTGACTCAGAGGGACCGTCTGTGTCTTGATTTGAAATGTGATGCGTCTGTGTGGCTTGTATAGGGAGTATGCCGATGTATTCCGTCAAGGTTTGTACAACCATGCGGCTCGCCATATACTATTGGACGCCAAGAAGTCCTCTTGGATCCCCGTCGGGCGAAGGTGGTACATTAAAGAGTCGCGTCATTGGAGAAATTAGCAAGCATCAGCAGGTCCCTACCATCTCCTTGGATGCGTGTCAGGCTGTGTCGCGGTCTCAGACGCTAACGCAATTGAGATAGAATTTTTCTCAGTGCTCAGGTTCTGAAGAGTGGAATCATACTTGCAGATCTGCCAGGTACCACGTACAACCAGAGTCATTGTTCTCGGCTTATTGCAACAGGTTATCACGATATCAATCTCGCAAGAGTGAAAAAGGCCCAACAGTATCTCGTTCAATGCGACGAGATTTTCATTGTTGCGCGCATCTGGCGAATCGTGGACGATCCGAGTGTCGCAGGCATGATTCGGGCTCAACTTAGAAGTGATGCCGAAAGGAGCAAAAGCATTGCCCTTATCTGCACCTCTGCTGATGTAAGCTCTTTGTGACTTACGATTCTCTCAAAGACTCATGGTGCAAGGAAATCGATATACCTAAAGCCGAGGAGCATTACCATAAGATCGCCAATTTGGCCACTACACAAAAGGCTAAGGCTTGGGTACGCGAGGCATACGAGATATCTGTCCCACTTTATCTCCTGGCTGAAGTCAAGTGAGTATCTACAAGATATCCAAAAATATATTAACCCTAGACAGATATAAACACATCTACGCCGCTGCAAGAAATGAAGACGTCACCTCAGGATTGGCGTTGAAATATCCACATCTTGCCGGTAATGGCCGCTCGAACGTATTCTGTATAGGCAATGAGGACTACAATGGTTACAAACTCAAGCATGATAGCCCAGCGCATATTACGGGGATTTCTGGCAGTGGGGTTCCCAAACTACGGAGCTTCTGCCACTCGATTACCGCGAGAGCTCAATTCAAAGCCTCAAATCATTTTTTGACGGTGGATGTTCCCAGTCTAGTTCAGTCAGTCGAAGTATGGCTCGATGGCTCACAGCGAACGACCGTGGCTGCAATACCGACAGGCTGCGTCAGTGAGTTGGAGAAGGTACGAGACTAGATGCAGCTAATAATACGGCCAAGGAGCTAATCCCTGATTTTAGAGAATCAAGGCTAGGTTCGAAGAGTCCCAGCAGGTCATCGCGGCATACGTAAAGAACCAGGTGATCGAAGCTATCAGTGGTAAGTTTCTCGTTGAGCTCAAAAATTTGACAGCAAGTGTGGTGCAGACCCAACGAAAAGACTATGCACGCTTTCAAGATGCTTGGGTATCAAGAAAGCCTAGTTGACGTTGCTCAGGAGAGAGCGAACAAAGGTTAAGTGACGAAGCGATCAGTGTCAGTGATTCATGGGCAAGACGGCATGTAAGACTCTCACAACTTGGACTAAGAAGTGTAGTACTGACCATGGTGAATGTAGTGCTATGCTTGTGGGTCCACCAACAGCGTATGATCCGTTGCAGCACAAGGGGGGATTCTGACTCGTGATCTTTGCAGCCTCGTACAAAGCGTGGGTGCGCAACAACGGCACTCACTATACACTCCACTACGGCTATAATTGTTGGAATACTGAGTTATTGTACGAAATGAACAAGACCCTACCAGCTCAATGGGACGTTGTAGAGAAAAATTTCAGGGCAAGTTTGACGGACCTTGAACACTCTATAAAGCAGGATTTCTTCACGTTGACCCGGCAATTGCAAGGTAATTATGATGGAATGCGGCGTAGGTCTTTAAGGGATACTAAGATTTGTCATAGATTCTCACATACCAGAAACGGTGATGTCCCTGGTCAGGTTGAAGGAACAAGATTTTTGTTATACAATGACCGAAGAGGCCGAGAAGTTTGCTCGAGCGATAGGGTAAGTCAATGTCTTTGGTATATGATGCCCACTGATCCTCGAAAAGTACCTGCCGCTACAATACCACCGGCGCCCATGTAAGCTCCTACGCCCTCGAGACCATGATACCCATTTACCGAGCCTGCAACGCCGAAAGCGGCTCAGGCGCGCGAGATCGTATGTACAATATCATGAGGGAGAGCATGAAACAAAGACCTGTCTTCAAGCATATCCACAGTCAAACGGAAGCTTATATGCTTGTACACACTGAATTAATGCGTGTTGCCGCTTCGGAAAAGTTGGAGTCGGTTTGCCAGAGCATCCAGGAGCTACTTGGGGCTCTGAAGGGACCGGAAAGTGAAGCGTCGAAGAGTAGCGCAGAGGATGTGGAGCGTATCAAGGACGCTGTTGCTGCTGCGAGGGCGAAGCTGAATGATATCGAAAGGGAAGCGAAGGACGCGAGGGAGGAGGCGGGGGCTTTGGGATACTGATGTTGATAGTAAGTCTTCTGTTTACATGATGGGAGTTGGTGACAGGTGCCGTTCTATCACGGAGAATCTCCCAGGGAAGGCTTGGAGTAGAATTACGAGTGAATGAGGATGTTGGTTAGTACGAAATAGGGATAACGTTTCCTTTTTGGTGGACAGAATCTTTGACTTGCTACAAAGCAAAGAAAGCCAGTTGACTCTTTGACTTAATGACTACACCCCAGCTCCAAGCATACATGGATCGCGGAGGCGAACGACCCAGGGATCATAGCTTATCGGACACAAAAAGAGTTCTGGCTACAAGACGACTTTTCCGTTCTAGATTGCATAGTACGTACCTTTCGTGCTTACGCTTAAGGTAGGCATTAGATAGATGCTGAGACATACCAATCATCGATATCTTCGATCGCCCAACTTCATACTGAATACACGGGGAATCTCGGATTCGACTTGATACTCGCAGTTATTGAGGGTGCCTCTATTTGCGCCCTTTCTTTACTACCCGGACCGTAGTAAGGTCTCTTAACCCGTGGTCCGACATGCTGCACTTTTCAGGAATTAGAAGTCAATTGTGTAAACCATCAACATTCAATCTGCTTTGGTTATGCAATGATTTCTTCTAGGTTCCTGGCACGTGCAAGTAAAATGCTTTGACAGTTTGCCTTTTCAGCTATGGAGCTTCACTGGTTGATCTGCCCATCACCATAAAGGGAGTAAGCCATCACTTGTTGTCGAGGCATGGGATAGAATGAATCTGCCATGGTCCGGATGGTAACTGAAGTCCGGATCTTGGATATAGGGTATGGATAACGTAGAGGCTTCCTATCGACAAGACTGCATGCAATAAGAACTTGTATATGACTTTATAGTCTTGCTCTCACTTGAATTATCAAGTGTTTCTGAGTAGCGCTAACTTGTTTCTTGGAAGTTTTATCAGTATTCCCTCAATTAAATACACTACTTATGAAAGAGATTAGTAATATGTAGAATTATCGAAAGTTGAAAAGCCCAAGAGTGAAAATCTTAGGATAATGATTAAGTAGGAATTACCTTTCTGGATTACGCCCAACAGAGAGAGAGGTATGGATACGGAAAACCCAAAAATGCTTCCGCTCGGAATCGAACCGAGGATCTCATCATAATCCTATCGCAACGTTACTGCTACTAGTGATGCGCGCTACCACTGTGCCACGGAAGCGCTGGGCATAAAAAATTTACCCGTATTCCAATGTATCAAGTTTTTGAACCAATTCAAACGCTTCAGAGCGTTGAATTATGGTGATTTCATTCTATCTCCGCTTCCGCGGCACAGTGGTAGCGCGCATCACTAGTAGCAGTAACGTTGCGATAGGATTATGATGAGATCCTCAGTTCGATGCCTGGTCTCTAGTCGCTCAGATCATTACTCTGGGTTGTTCAACTCAGACCACCTGATAACGCAGACTTCATCTCAGCTCTGAGCAAGCAGCCGTCTGGGTGCAGAGACAAAGGATGGGGATTTCGATTTCAGCTTGGGGTGGCATCTTGTGTTGAGCTCCATGAGGTGGTCTAAGCAAATGCGTAGTATCAATTAAAGAAGCTGTATAACTAGGGAAATCAGTTATGCGGTTGTTTAGAATTGTCCTTGTAGGAAGAAGCTGGCGGATGGTACGTCTTCGAGAATTCATGTAATATTTTAGTTGGTCGTTCCTTCTCTCTCACCATGTCTTGAATAAAAATTTGCAAAAAGTTGAGATAGTGGGAATGGGGTACACATCGCAGCGAGCGAATACCCCTATCAATTGCATGCAATGCACACACAGATCTATCTCTATTTTACCTTATGCCTTTCCATCTATGCCCATCATGCCATCATAAGATTCGTTTACTCATGCCTCTCTATTCCTCTTGCGCCGTGGACTCTGTCACCTCCTCCTTAGCACCTCCCCAGCGCGCCTCTTCGTCCCCCTTGGCCCAGTCCCTCTCGATATACCCAAGGGTCGCCTTCACCTGGTGGACGACCTCCGCGTTCCCGGTGTTCTTTCCGATATTATCGCTGATTTTGATAGCGGGCGTACCATTGGCGGAGGAGAGCTTGATGACGATGTTGAGGGGGACGGACTTGGTGCCCGTGGAGGGATGGGTGAAGTCGTCTGTTCAAACGGATTTGCTTTAGTATTGCAGGGAGAGAAGAGCTGATGGTAAGGAAAGAGGGAGACTTACTTGTCAAGAACGTCCCCACGCCAAATGTAGGATTCAAACCTGCCTCCTCCGCCGCCTGCCTGTACTCAAGACATCGCTCGATGTTCAAGCTATCTGAAAACACCACCGTCTTCTTCTCTTGTATCCCCTCGCTCTCGTAGAAATCTCGCATCATCTTCACAAACGCCAGCGGATCGCCCGAGTCCTGCCGCACGCCCTGGAAGATCCTCGCGTACGACCGCCCTTTACTCCGCATATAATCTGGCGCCCGGTCCTCCTTCGTCGGGCTATCTGCCGGCGAGACGGGTGCCCCTGTCGCTTGCGGGATACGAGTTGCTATGGCGTCCACTTCCGCCTCTTCAGGCGTGGGCATCGTCCGCTTGAAGGCCTTGAGGAAAACGGGCGTACCGAAGGTGTCCGTCAGTGCGATTCCCAACACGCCCTCGCCGAAACAGCCCACCCAGTAGCGGAGTGCTGTCTCGTTCGCGTGCTCGTAGTCGTTAGTGATGGAGGCAATGCCCATGAACCATTCATGTGCCACGGTACCGACGGGGGGAATGCCGTATCTCATTGCAAAATGCACGTTACTCGTCCCGCCGAGCTTCCCCGTGTAGCCTCGCTGCTTGGCTTCCTCGTGAGCGCGCTTCAGGCCCGAGAGAACGAGATCTTGCGTGTGATGGTCGCGGCGGCGGCGGGTTCCGAACTCTGAGAACATGCATCCGTTTTCCATGAGCTTGAGACCTTTCTGGTAGGCTTTCTCGGTCTGGTCTGCGTGCGTCCAGTCCGTGTCGCAGAATTTGAAGTAGGCTTCGCTTGTGAGTGCGAGGAGGGGGATTTCGTAGAGAATAGTGTCAAGCCAGCGGCCGCGGATATCCATGCGCAGGTCGCCGACGTCGGAGGCACTGTTGGTGTCGCGTAATGGGTGGAAGGAGAGGGAGATGTGTTTCAAGGGTTGGAGGCGGAAAGTTGAAAGGAAGCGGAGGTAGGTGGTGTTGAGATAGGGGCATGTCGTTTTGAGGTAACAATGTTCTTCGTCGGAGAGTGAGATATTTCCGAGCTCTGAGTGTGACGTCAGCTATACTGGAAGAGAAGGGCAATGGAGGAGGGGGCAATGTACTTTGGACTTGGGCTTCTAGCCAGCGGAAAGCGGCTCGGGTCAATCGCATCTGCGGTGTTCGGTTGGTGAAAGCGTATGTGACCTCTGAAAGCTGTGAGCAACGGTAGTAATGACTATGAGCTTGAGCTGGGCTTACCAACGTCAGGGAGGTATTTCAGAATGGCGCACTGCATGGTCAACTTGTAGAGATCTGTATCCAGCAGGGACAGGATGCCCTCCGGAAGAGCATTGCTGACTCCATTAGGTTGCGCCATGATTAGGGAGCTGCTGGTGGTATGCTAGATGCAGAGGAAGGTCTGTAGTGGCTAGGCAGGACCTTTGGAGGAAAGAAGAATGTAAGGGAGAGAGCTTTCAATGACGCACATCTGCAGAAACACGCGCAGGCTGCAAGTCATCACAAAGAACCCCGTTCGGACTGTGTTTCCAAGGGTCTGGCCGCCGCTAATGCACCAGAAGCCGATGCCAAGAGATAGATGCCTTCAGACGATCAGATCAAGCTTCCTTCACCAGACCAAATGTTGAACTATATTGCCATCTGGCATGGCTGCGTTTCTCTTGTAGTCCCTAGGTCGTTTTGACCATGCAATGGTCACTTGTACGATTCTCTAACTACAGAAGGTTAAGCCTCGAGGCAACATAGCTATGGCCGCCAGGGGCATCTATGGCAACGTTATCTAGAAAGGATTCGTAATCTAAAGATCGACACCTGATGACAGTATGGAAGCAGCCCTTCCAACGACTACTGAATTCGCTTCTTCCCCTCTTCCATGTGACCAAGCCTTGCGCTACTCATGCCTTGTTCGTGCCTCGTCATTAGCGGCCCTAGCACCCTGTCCTTACGGACACTGCCTAGAGTCTCTTGAATCCCTTCGTTCGCCCATCGTGGTGTATTAAGCTTGGGCCAGTTGACCTGCAGGCCAAGTCAGCTAGGATTTTGATGCAACAAGGACCATTCACGCTACTCACGTAGAGCATGCCATGATTGTAGATAAAACGGAGGCACCATCCGCCGACGACCAGCCATAGAAGGGAGAACAAGCGCAAGGGCCACAATGCCGATCCAGGCTGCGAGCTGCCCAGTGTGGCTACGAGTACTAAGAAGACGCTAGCAGCGAGGACGTAGGGAATAGCTTGGATAACGGGAGGACGATGGTCGACGAAGGTTCGCTGTGTACCGATGCTGTCCGCAGACGGGACATAGGCGCCAAGGAACAAGTCAAATGCATCTTGCCTTGGACCATCGGCGAAATTGTTCTTAATGTATCGAGTGATGGAGTTGCTCATATCTTGCAGCATGCCAGCTCTTGTTCTTGAACCAGTACGGGTAAAGTCTGTCTTCAAGGCCCCTGTGCCGGAGTAAGATCGAGAGACAACATCGGCATTGTCGGCCCAGATATTCCGAAAGAGGTCCTTGAACGTTGCATCGTCGTCTGCAGATTCCCCCGGTCGTAACACCCCGACGTCCATCAGCTGCCTCGTCAGTGTCCAACGTGCAAGCATAGTCTGCACAACGTTCGTCCGATCCAAACAGTCCATACAGTTGGCCCGTACCACTGCAGTCTGTTGATTGCGGACCTCTAGCCTGCCCTGCGCATCAGCAGGCATATCAAGACCCCGAAAGTATTGTCCCTTCTCAAGGCCATCGAGAAGCTGATCGAGCAGGATCTGCGCACGATGCCATTTCAAGCCTTTGGTCTCGTTGTGGAAGTCAAAGTAAACATAGTGCAGTCGATCATACTGCTGATGCTTCTGGCTCGCCTCAACTACATGGATCTTTTCATCGGACACATAATCTAGTTGAGTGGCTTCGTCAGATGCCGAAAGTAGAATGCGTACCATTTGCTCATACGCCTGTTTGACACGATTCTCTCGACCCTTTTGGTTGACCAGGTTAACCAGGTAATTCTCGCCGTAGAGCTTTATCTGCTCATCGAAATGCTGCTTTGCGGCGTCTACGGCAGTCTCGACTCCTCGGATCTGCATGTTAGGTACATAGCGCAGGGAGTTGACTTCTGCCCAGTAAACGGGTACGCTGCCTCTTGTCTGTACATACGACATTACTTGGACGTCATGATGCTCGCCAGCTCTGTCATTTTGCATACCGTCACCTCCTGAAAAGCCCCCCAGACCACCTGATCCGTCATTGAGGATCACGATTTGTTCGGTTTCGTTGAAGTTCGCGACATGGCCACGATCATCAATTCCCCTCGTGAAGTACCGAGTGCCAACCCTATGCCTAGATCTCCTCGTTATCAGAGCGAAGTTCACCGGAGTCGACTTGATGCGTGTAGGCGTAATTCTCATCATTCCAAACATGACAGGTAATATGAAAGGGTCAGCGCCGTATTGGTGTTCGCCTTGATTGCGTGCTCCAACACCGTTCGCGAAATCTATCAAGTCTGACTGTACGAATCTATTCCAGAAAAAGCGGTCATCTGCGCGCTGCCACAGAGGTTGCCTGGGATCAGATTGTGCTTGCCGTTGGAAGGAATTGGTGATGTCGAAGGCGTAGGAGAAATACATTGGTCCGGATTTGATGAGTGTTCTGAGGAGCTGGAGGTAGGTGTCTTCGTCAGGGTCGTGGAGGGCTCGTTCGCGGAGAGGGAGAAATTCGGTAGCAACGACTCTATAAACCATATGGCCTTTGAGCCGTCCCATAGGCTGGGCTTTTGTAATGACTATGATGTACTTATCTAAAACGGTCAGCGTGGCCCGCGCTTGGGTCGAGGTTTGGTACCTAGTCGAAGCTTGATCATCCCCAGTATGCCCGCAATACTCGACACCCTCTTGGCACCCAAAAGAGCGCCATCGTTCAGGCGAACCTCGCCCGAAGGTCGGTCCACTACCAAAGTCTGTGCTGAAGGAGAGGAAGGAGAGGTGAAGGCATACTGCGAGGTCGAAGCATGGACATTGATGTCCCGGAAAGGAACCAAGCTGCGCATGGCGTCGACGTATAGCCCACTATCAGCAGTCAAGCATTTTTATGGGTATCGAGGTGGCCCAGACCGAGCAGTCTGTCATCCAGACAGGAAGCTGTTAGTGAAAGTACCAATCATAGGCCGGGATGTAGTTCAACGCTCCGAAACGTTAGTCACGCGCGTCATCGGCAGAAGCGTCTAAGTTAAGCCGCGACTTGGCAGACAGCCCTGGAAGCAGGTGCTCTTCTTAGGCTTCAATGCTTCTACCCAAACCGTGTGCTGACGACGATATCCACGAAACCCTCAACTAGCAATTTTCTTCGGTCACTTCTGTTCTCAAGCCTTAGCCAGCCAGTATCTACCGCATAGCATACCGTCATGTCAGCGCGAGCCGCAACAGGCAACCGGCCTGGTGCCCGATTTGCTCAGTTCAAGCTTGTTCTACTTGGTCAGTCATAACTTCAAATGCTTGGAAGTACCCTCATCAAACGCTAACATCTTAGATAGGAGAGTCTGCTGTCGGAAAGGTATTCATGTCACCAATAGAGAATCTCTGAGACAGTATTGATTATGTTCCCATAGAGTTCCCTCGTCCTCCGCTTCGTCAAGGTATGCGATTTCCTGGACGATCCTCCTTCCCATGGATTGCTGACTTTGATGTAGGACCAATTTGATGACTATCGCGAATCTACCATCGGCGCCGCCTTTCTTACACAGACTATCTCGCTTGATGACACAACGACCGTGAAGTTCGAGATATGGGACACAGCTGGACAAGAAAGATACAAGTCGTTGGCGCCTATGTACTATCGGAATGCAAATTGCGCAGTCGTGGTCTACGATATCACACAAGCCGTATGTCCCCTGCGATGCTGGAAACGAAGTGCAGAGTAGCTAATGGCTCTCCAGTCATCACTAGACAAAGCCAAGGCATGGGTGAAAGAGCTTCAGCGGCAAGCCAACGAGAATATTATCATTGCATTAGCGGGAAATAAGGCAGATCTGGTAGCGGAACACCCAGACAAACGTGCCATTACAACTGCAGACGCTGAGGCCTACTCACGAGAGGCTGGCTTGCTTTTTTTCGAAACCTCGGCCAAGACTGCGGAAAATGTACGAGAACTCTTCACGGCTATTGCGAGGAAACTGCCGATTGAGCAAGCTGGTGCGAGGAACTTGCGGGGCAACACACGGCCAGGGGTGGATCTCCGACCGGAGGCACCTGGTACGCAGGGTGCTGGCTCTTGCAATTGTTAGTTGATTCTACGATTTCCAGATTCAGGTGTATACCTGGGTGCTTGCGGAGTATTAGAAGCGGGTCTACGGTCAAGCACGTTACTAGCTCCTGTTCAATAGGGTGCTCGGTAAAGCAAGGTGTCGGTGTTGGGGGTTTTCTCTCAATGGATTCTTCAAGGCAGCATAGTGAGGTAGCGAGTAATATTAGCCAAGTCACCTTATCTATTCCATAATCGTGGAGTAAATCTACAATTTTGGAACCTGCGTTCATGACTAAAACGACTGCGATATCATCACTGACTTTAACATCTTTTTTGTTTGCGAATGCAGGCGAGACGAACCAAAATTGGGCATCCTTCCCGTGACACCTCCATTTTCCTCCGTTACAATTCCTCAGCTAGGGTTCCCGTTAGCAGCGCCCCACCGCTTGTCATGCGCTCATGCTACGACGATGGCTACAATATGTCTCTTCGTACACGCTTACCAGACACAGGACCTTTACATCCGCGAGGATGGGTCGCTCTTACGGGGTACGTCCGCGCGGACTGCAATCCTGAGGGCAAAGCTGACCAAAAACAGGACGCCATCACGGCTCTCAACACACTGCAATCCAACTTCTCCGTTGTCGATGCTATTCGCAAATCAGGCGGAGGCATGAACAAGCAGGCTATACCGGAGATGATTGAGTGGTGTCGAAAGGTTGGGTACGAGGTGGGCTGCTCCGGCATGGCGACATGGTCGATGGATTCTAGGCTGAATGGCTGGTGCAGCCGTCAGACTTTAATCGCTTGAAGTGTATACATATTGCTGGAACCAAGGGGAAAGGATCCACGAGCGCCTTTATATCGTCAATCCTTGCTCAATATCTACGGGGAGTGGCGCAGGATGCGCCTCTCATTCACCAGATCGGCCTGTACACATCCCCACACCTACGATTCGTGCGCGAACGTATACAGATCAACAACAAGCCGCTTTCGGAGGAGTTGTTCGCTAAGTACTTCTTCGAGGTATGGGATCGGCTAGAAGATGCTGCAAGAAGGGAAGGGCACCCTATAGATACAAGTGCAAAGCCGGTGTACTTCCGGTTCCTGACGTTAATGGCCTTTCACACATATATGTGCGAGGGTGTGGATACTGCAGTGATTGAGTGTGGCATAGGCGGCGAATACGACAGCACCAACATCATTGAAGTCCCGACCGTGACTGGCATCACAAGCTTGGGCATCGACCATACCGCTATGCTAGGCAATACTATTGAGGAGATAGCATGGCATAAAGCCGGGATCATGAAGACTGGCACCCCAAGCTTCACCGCACCTCAGCCCAAGAAGGCGCTCGTCGTTTTGCAGAATCGCGCCGAGGAGCGTTCAGTTGCTCTGGAAGTGGTCGAACCACATTCAGAGATCGACAATGTTGCCTTGGGTCTAGCGGCGGACTTTCAGAAGACGAATGCTAGCCTCGCCATCGCTATAGCATCTGCGCACCTACGCTCTCTTGGCCATTCCGCTCCTCATACGTCCCCGCTTTCTCCCCCGTTCCTGCGCGGCCTCGCCGAGGTCCGTTGGCCTGGTCGATGCGAGATCCGTCGCGAGGGGAACATCGCATGGCATATCGACGGCGGACATACTCTGGAAAGCATCGAGGCCGCTGGGCGATGGTTGGCGTCACTCATTCCTCCACTTCCCTCCACTGGGCTTCATGGCAGTCCGAAATCGACCAGAATATTGCTGTTTAACCAGCAAACCCGCGATGCAGCCTCGCTGGCGAAGAAGCTTCACAGCACACTATGGGCGGCCCTACACCATCAACAACCTTTCACGCATGCTGTATTCTCCACGAACCTTACTTATGCGAAGGAAGGATATGGGCCCGACCTGGTGAGTGTCAACACTAATGCAAGCGAAATAGCGGCATTGGAAGTCCAGAACCGCCTGGCGGATACATGGTCGAGGTTAGATCCAGCGACGGAAGTCGTGGTCAGAGGGAGCATCGAGGAAGCGGTTAGCTGGGTGAGAGACATTGCTCGAGGGGTCCAAGACGAGCTACAGGAAGAGGAGGTCAAGGTTCTAGTCACCGGGAGTGTACATCTTGTGGGGGGGTTTTTGGAGGTTGTGGAGACTGCAGGTCAAAGATGACTGTGGTTTCCTGGATAAACGGATGTTCGTGCTTCAACGCAATGCATCAAACTGCCTTGGACGGTCTAGACACAGATGTTGGGAGATTCCATAGAGGCATTGAGAGTTGGAGATAGCTTAGGCCCGAACGCTCGGTCCTGGAAACACCTCTACTAATGCATGATCACCAGGGCATGGAGGTTGGGTTTACCCCTCTGTGCGTATCTAGGTGACCCAAATCGGCTTTCCTTGACAGATCATCTTACTTCTCCTGGACATAGCAAGGCATCCAAGGCACGCACCGTTCCACTAGCGGCAAATAGACGAATATTCCCCAGCTCCAAGTCGCGGTTGGCAGTGAACGTGGCAGGCTCCAGGGTCCAATTTGAATAGGATCGGACAAGAGGCCTCGGTTGCCTACCCCACACACAGCAATCGTGGACGATGTCTTGTAGAGATACTCCTAAGACCGTGGTGCGAGCCTTGGCAAACTTAATCTGGGAGCTACCAACACCCCGTCCTAGGAACCCGTCCATCTGCGCTCGGATAGCTCTAGACTCCGTACAATCATTTCCCTGGTCGCTGAACTGCGGTGCGAACGGTGCGAACGGTGCGATTCTATGGGAATAACGGAGCTGACCGAAGCGCCATCCACTTCCATATGGATTGCTGGTCGCCAGCAAACATACTTTGGCATTCGACGTCTGTCTAACGTGCGCTGCAGATGGCGCACGTTCTTCGAAGCAAGAACGTGGACAGGTCTGAGGTTGGCCTTCCGATATGTGGCCCCTCTGATCATCCAGATCTGGGATTCGAGCGCTTGCATTAGTCTCCTGGCGAACCGTTAGCGATGCTCCTTACGTACAACCTGCAACGCCCGTGCGCCAATTTAACGGTATTGCAGCTAGCTTTCTTGATATAGCTGCCACTCACGTCAGCTCTCCAGATCTCAAATCTCGGGCCTTCAGACCGTCGCAACACCATGACCATATTCGTCATGGCCGCACTGAAATCGGCCCTTGTCCATGGTCGCTTCCTGCCAATCTCAGACGGTGATCGTCTGGGTTTGACCCTTCTTTCTCAGCCAGGGGAGCCATAGTCTGTCTGAACGCTTAAGTATTGCGAATCTTCTACATTCCAGGAAGTCTTTTCTATGCTTGACATGCTTCTCTATCTTCGACCCCAGGTGTCATTAACTCATGGTCCCTCTTTCATTCATATACTTCCCGTTGGTCGAGACTATCAGCATCACCATCCGCGCGCTTGTACGCATCGAAGTCTGCGGCTTTGGGCAATTTGTTGCCTTCTAATCGAATGTACCCTTTGCCGCGATTGAAAGGCTTTGTACCCTGCGTTTCTCTTATTCCCCGAATTCCCCGAATGCTACGTTAAGAATTTGCTGGCATTGACGATAACATTGGTTTTTCGATGAGATAACAACAGTCGAGGGCAAATATTGAGGAACAACTAGGGACACCCTGGCCCCGAAAGGAGACCAAGCAGGTCTTCCAGGCTCCCAGCGCAGCTGGAATTGTCGAGAATCTGTACCATTTGACATTCACGTCAGTGGAAGTCAAGTCATACAGCGCCAATTACCGCGAAAACCTCGGAAATATGATTGGTACGAAGCAGCAGCAAATTAGTGAAACGAAGTCATGGGCGGGAATGAACGAAATGTCACTTACGACAGTGCGAGAACTTCGTCTGGACCCTCCATCGCCAAGAAAAGCCAAGCGGGTTGTCAAGAACCCATATCGGCCTTCTCAGGTACCCAGCTTAGTCTATACTACTTCGCCTCAAAGGCTTCAGAGAGTCCCGGAGGACGTCGTACAGCCCAAAACCCAACAAAAGGCGTCAGAAGCTGAAGAAAGCAAGAAAAATTCCACTTGTCCAGTAGCGAGGGAATTCCAGCAGGCACGGGACCATCACCCGGTACTGGCACCTACCGGCTGTACCAAGGATTTCTGTCAGGCCGGCCGAGCTGCACATACTGATGAGCCTCGAATAGGGGAGAATCGAGCACTGGAGGTCATAGAGCAAGAAGCGGAAGGATTTCTACGAGAGCTTCATCGAGAGCAATTCTTTGACAGTGACGAGGCCTTCGCACACCGTCTCAATGGCGTTCTCGCGGAAATTAAAGCGGGCGTTTCTGATGGTGATATACGGGAGGGCAAGCAGCATGGCAAGATCGGTGGCAATTGGCAACAAACCCCAGGAGAGCTCGAATTTGGTCTTCGGCGCGCCTGGCGCAATGCGAGGAAGTGTATCATGAGGTCACATTGTGAAGAATTAAAGTGAGTTGACATTTTCCACTCACTCATTCGTAAACAGCATGTTGTACTCCACTCATCTCACATATGTGGAGCTATGCCTAAGTCGACGCTTTCCTCTTACAGCGGGCATGCCTGTCGAATAGCCTGCAATGCTACAATGGCTTTCCAATTATCGCTGCCTCTGTGTGACTGTGCTGGAACCACGCCAGTAGATGAGCTAATAGTTATGTTGAAAGGCTGTGTGATTTGCGACATGTTACATCAAGCGCCCAGATGGCCAGCGATCTCGTCCGATATATGAGCGAAGCCTTCAATGGGGGCAATGTACTACCCACCGGTAAGTCCTATACCTACTCCTATCGATGAGAAGTTAAAGTTTCATGATAGTCTTCGTGTTTCCGCCGCGCAATATCAATAGCAGAGGTCCGATGATCTGGAATCACCAACTCCTCGAGTTTGCTGGCTATGAGACGGAGGATGGCTCCATCTTGGGCGACCCCATGAGCGCCGTGCTCACAAAAGCAATCATTGGGCTTGGATGGAAACCGCCGAACCCCAAGAGCCGATGGGACGTTCTACCACTTGTTGTCATGGCGGATAATGACGTCCCTGTCATGATAGAAATCCCTGCAAATCTACGCGAACCGATCAACATTCGTCATCCGCGATTTAATGACGAGTTCGAGAAGCTCGATTTGAGATGGGTATCCTTTCCAGCACTGACGAGACTAGGCTTCGACATTGGCGGCGTACAGTACACCGCTGCACCCTTCGCAGGCTGGTTCATGGATGCTGAAATAGGGGTCCGTGACCTGGCTGATACTTTTCGCTACAATGCGCTGCCCGATGTTGCCAAGGCCCTGGGTCTACTTGACGGCAAGATCGAAGATGGTGCCGAGGGCTTAGAGGATATTCCAGAGTACGAACGACTGTCTATACTGACACGAGCCCAGACAGAACTCACGTACGCCGCGTACTGGTCATACCAACAAGCGAAGGTCAGTATGAGCGACACCTTGACAGCGTCCATGAAGTGGTGCCGTTACGACGATGAGTTTAAAGCAAAGAATGGCTTCAGACTCCCTGCCGACCCCTATTGGCTAGCACCTCCTCAAGGATCCATCATTCCCGTATGGCATCGCGGTGGTGCACCAAATTACCAGCCGAAGCCAATGATTTGCAGACATGTACAAGATCCACTGAAAGCTTGGGAAAGGGAGAAACAAGATTGGTTCGTTGCGGCAAAACCCCTCAACTTTGTTGCCAATATTCACCCCAAGCGACCGAGTCTTCAGGGAAGAAGAATCACCAGTGACTCGATTACCCGTACGTGGGAGACGCGCCATATGCGAGAGGCCAGAGAATTTGTCGGAGAACGTCGAAGCATGAAGCAAACACATGAATTGCAAAGAGAAACGCTGAGTACTGACGAACCTGGTAGTGGAGACTTAGCAAAAGCGGAAACATTATTTGTCTCAATCCATTTCTGTAGTGCAGGAACCCTTGCGGAGAAGATTGCTACGAAGCTACATTTCCGACTGAGCGATCTAGCAAAGAGCATATCATCCATCTCCGTCTGTTCAAGGATCGAGGTCTTGAACAATTTCCGCGCTTTGGCCATGAGTCCTAGCAATCTCTCCCTCATTGTGGTCAGCTCCACCGGACAAGGTGAGGTCCCAGCAAACGGAAACCAGTTCGTCACAATGTGTAATGGCTTGGCTGGAGATCAATTGGCCAACCCCAGCACAAGATTCAGGTATGCAATTCTCGGCAACGGTGACAGCCGTTATGCCGCCACATACAACGGTGCCGCTGTCATTGTCGAGCGTAGCCTTCGAAAGATTGGGGGGCTGGCGATGGCTGGTGGCCTTTATCATGGCGACACGGCTGTACATGCTACTGCTTTGCAAGCTCTAGGTCCATGGTGGGTGAGGCTGCAGCCGAGTATACACGATCTGGCCACGGACTCGCCCAAGCTTCGACGCGTCAGAAGCGGTGAAGCCATTGGGCAGGGACAGGCTTTTGAGCCATCGAACACTCAAGCTGAAGCAAAGGAACGACTTGGTGTTCGCATGAAACAGCTACTCACCGAGTTCCAAACAGCGAACGTGGTTAATGTCAGCCCATCCCCGCGAGAAGGCTACCAAGGTACATACCTCATCACGTTAGACAACAAGAATAGATCTTACAACGATATGGGCTGTGTTCAGCTCCTTCCAATCAATTCGCCAGCGAAAGTCCGACAAGTACTCCGAGCGTTAGGGGTGAATGGATCGACCAAGATATCTTTGCAGCTGCCAGATATGGAAGACCCTTCGTACTCGGCCTTCCTCACCGAGTACATCGACCTCGAAGTACCATTTCAGGATATCGAATGGCTCAAAAGCCCAGACTTGACCACCAACTCAGCCATCAGCGAAGAGAAGCTGAAATCGCTCTCCTCCCTCGACAGCTTCTCTTACCTTCAAACCCTAGGCATCCTCCCAGCCAAAACTGCCCTCACCGAATCCATCTGTCTCGCCCTCCCCCATC